>Ga0307419_10001260_pt1 | contig 13120 bp, 8 predicted proteins | sample SalMarWE160230MG_2_FD_202512 | JGI IMG/M metagenome (GOLD analysis project Ga0307419, IMG submission 202512) | Salt marsh sediment microbial communities from the Plum Island Ecosystem LTER, Massachusetts, United States - WE1602-30 | ecosystem: Environmental > Aquatic > Marine > Intertidal zone >... | reverse complement strand
GTTTTCATCTGAAGTAACTGCTTCCTTAAGGGTCTTTGCAATACCTTCAGCTTTGGAGGGAGTTTCCGGAGCAAAAGCCCAGATAGCATCAATTGCCCTTGTCAGTGCAACATAAAGAAGGTTAATGTTATCGATATGAACGGAAAATCTTTCATCGTTATAATAACCGGCAAATATGGTTTCAGCAAGAGCAGTGCCATACCTTACAGGCACTATCCCCAGTTCATCAAAGGGAGGTGATCCCGGCTGTACCCATAATATGGGCTGTTTTGAGGATTTATGATCCAGGTCCCATGAGATGAAAGGAAGGATAACAATCATGAATTCAAGCCCTTTTGATTTATGGATGGTGAATACTCTTGCCGCGTCCTGGTTTGCCGGAAGGATCAGTGATTTTGTTTTGCCGGTTGTCTCCCACCACTCAAGGAATGATTGAAAATCAGCACCTTTGTTTCCTGAAAAACCAAGGACAAGATCCTGGAAAGCATCAAGATATGCAACATTCCAGGAATAGCTGCCGAGGTCAAAAAAGTCGATAATACTTTCTGTGGCCTCAAAAAGCGGCAGCTGGCCGGCCTTTATCATAAACTGTTCGTATCCTTCAGGAAAACGACCATGAGATCCATCCTCCAGAGTACTGCGGAAGAGAGGGATCTTATCTGCCTCTTCATATCCCGCGGCCAGCAGGTAAAACCTTAACATCTGAGCCCTGCTGATCATATCTACGGGATTATTAATCACTTTTATTACCGATATGATGAAAGTAATGGCATGAGAACCGGACAGTAACAATGAATCATTTGAAACTATATTGTAATTATACTTATGTTTTTGCACCGGTCCGGCACCCGTGGTATACTCAATCATTCTCCTTACAACTGCTTCTCCATCCTTTGCTCCCCTTACTATAATACCGATATCTGAAGCCTTATATCCTTTATCCTGAACAGCTTCAATAACTGAAGGGAGCTTCTCAAGTACTATTTCCTCCCATTTCCGGGTAATCTTGCCGCGTTTCCCATTTTCCTGTCCGTTTTTGACTTCTCGTTCATTATTGATGAACTCAAGCCTGACATAGCCTCCACTAAGTTTATCAGGATCGACCTGTATTGCTTCAGCATACAAATTTTTAAAGTCTGCTGAAGAGTAATCTTCTGAAAATGTCTCTTCGGTTTGTGCCGGGATTAATGAAAACAGAGAGTTGTTGAACCTGATAATATTTGAGCGGCTTCTCCAGTTAGTCACCAGTGGTTCACTCAGGAATCTCTTACCGTCAACCAGCTTATCTTTCATATCTGCAAGTATATGCCAGTCGCTGTTCCTCCATCTGTATATCGATTGTTTGATATCGCCCACGACAAGATTGTCGCATCCACGGCCCATGCTTTCATTTATCAGCGGATCAATATTTTTCCATTGAAGACGTGATGTATCCTGGAATTCATCGATCATGTAATTCTCGTATATGTTACCGATCTTTTCATAAATAAAAGGTGCCTGGTCTTCCCCTGTTATCAGGCTGAGCACCTCGCCGGCCTCAGAAAGCAGAAAACTGTTCTCAGAAGAGGCAACCTGATGCACTTTGTTCAGCACATCTCTTAGAATTCCCAGTGCATATATGTTTAAAAGAATGGCAGTTGCACTTTTGTAATTTATGATATTACTATCATAGAACATGATAGCTTCCTTCAGATATTTTTCCAGTCCATTAGATATTGCTTCCGCCAGCTGCGGGACAGGATTACCGGATGACCAGACAGGGGGATCATCGAGAATTTTCATAACATAAGAGTTTGCTTTGGTTATGTTTCCGGCTGCCAGGGATCTTATATAACCCGGTATACTCCTGCCCTTCTGGTAAAACATATCATCGGTAAGACCATTATCTGTAAATATCTGTTCACACTTTTTACCAAGGGCCAACATCTTTTCTTCAAAGGAACTCTTCAGGTCGCGTATTTTTTTAATATAGCCGAGCAGGAAATCCTTGTTTTCAAGGTTAGCTCTCTCCTCATTTGAAAGGATCCTGAATTTTTCCTTGAAAAGCTCCTCTGCCAGTCTCATAATGTCACCCCTGAGGTCCCAGCTTCTCTCCTCCTCAAGGTTTGCAATAACATATTGGTTCAGCCATTTTCTTAACTGATTATCGCCCGCTGAAGAGGCGATCATCTCATCAACGGCCGTTGAGAGTATTATGCTGTGGTCCAGCTCTATATTGAACCCGGAATGAAGACCGGCTTCCCTGGTGAATGCGCGAAGCACCTTCTGAAAGAATGCATCGATGGTACATACCGAGAAACGGGAGAAATCGTGAAGTATAGAAAAGAGGATCTCTCCGGCTTCCTGCCTGATGTTCTCCTCGCTCCTGCCGGTATCTTTTACCAGTCCGGGCATGTATTCGGATTTCCCTCCTGTAGAGAGGATATGAAGTTGATCCAATATCCGGCTTTTCATTTCGGCGGTGGCCTTGTTGGTAAATGTCACGGCCAGTATCTTACGGTAGTTATACCGCGATCTGAAAAGATGTGTAAGGTAAATACCTGCAAGTCTGAATGTTTTGCCCGATCCTGCGGATGCGCTGTATATGGTGAGAGTGCCGGTTCCCATGTCATAAAGATAATTATTTTATCCCTTTGATTATTCTTATCCTCACCCTTTGCCTGATTAAATGTACTCACCCCCAAACCCCATATCTTTACAGACACGTACCCATCCCCCAACCCCCTGCCCTGCTTACGCAAGGAAGGGGGCTAAATCATTGTATATTAGAATATTCCCCCTCTTTGCGCAAGCAGAGAGGGGGAAAAGAAGGGGGTGAGTACGTGCACAACTTTTTATATCTTTACCGCATGAAGAAACGTGTGGTCATCGGATTATCCGGCGGTGTCGACTCCAGTGTGGCGGCCTGGGTTCTGAAGGAACAGGGTTATGATGTAGCGTGTCTCTTCATGAGGAACTGGCACGATACTACCGGTTTGCTTCAGAGCGATTGCCACTGGGAGGATGACCTTATGTTTGCCGAGATGGCGGCAAAGAAGCTGAAGATACCTTTTCATTTTGTCGATTTGAGTGAGCCTTACAGGAAAAGGATAATAGACTACATGTTTTCTGAATATGAAAAGGGACGAACTCCCAATCCAGATATCCTCTGTAACAGGGAAATAAAATTCGACTCATTTGCAGAAGAAGCCAGAAAATTAGGATGTGACTTTGTTGCCACCGGACATTATTGTATAAAAGACGAAATAAGTGTAAACAACACACTTATTTACAGACTCCTTGCAGGGGAGGATAAAAACAAGGATCAGAGTTATTTCCTGTGCCAGGTAAGCCAGGAGCAGCTTGCCGGTGCACTTTTTCCCATAGGCAACCTCACCAAAGCCGAGGTACGTAAAACAGCTGACAGGGTCGGGCTTGCAACTGCCCAACGTAAAGATTCACAGGGAATCTGTTTTGTCGGGAAGGTGGATCTGCCGACCTTCCTGCAACAGAAGTTGAAAGCAAAAAAGGGCGATACTGTAGAAATTAAAGAAAGAGTTGAAGGCCCTCCGTCACTAAAGCTTTGGAGGGTAAAAGTTGAAGGGGATTTGAATGAAAAATCCGTGTCAGATAAGATGCTGTCTGAACTGACTGAACCTGTCAGATATAAACCTTCAGATGGAAGGATTGTCGGGAAACATAACGGGGCTCACTTCTTTACAATCGGCCAGAGGAAAGGAATAAACATTGGAGGATATAAAGAACCCCTATTTATTATAGGAACTGATGTTAATAAAAATATCTTGTATGTCGGCGAAGGGCAGTCACATCCGGGACTCTACAGGAAAGGGCTGCTGGTAAAGAAGGATGAGATCCACTGGATCAGACCTGATCTTGTTATGAATGAAGGAGAGAGTCGGGATTATTTAGTAAGGATCAGGTATCGCCAGCCGCTTCAGAAGGCGAAGCTGTTCAGGCGCAAGGAAGGTATATATATCATATTCAATAAATTACAACGAGGCATTGCTCCCGGGCAGTTTGCCGCCTGGTATGACGGGGATGAAGTGATCGGATCGGGAGTAATAAGCCGGTGACTGGCAACCGGTATTTTTAACCACGGTGTTTCACGGAATCTTCACTTCGCTCTCGCACTCCCGCCCTCTCTCCCTCACGCGCTCACTCTTCAAAGGATGCTGGCAGTTTCAATCGAGGTGTTTCCCATCCTTATCTGGTTACTGACTGTGGCGTTTGGAACCTGTGCATTATATCCTATTGCAATATTGTTGGAGCCTGTAGTAATTGCATTACCGGCCTGATACCCAACTGACACAGTTGTATTTTGATATCCTGATTTATATCCAATAAATACATTGTGCATACCTGATTCTCCTCCAGCATCACCTCTGGTTAACAGACCTGCTTGATAGCCAAAAAATGAATTGTACTTTCCTCCATTTATTGATTTTCCACTGCTATGCCCTATAAAATAATTATCACGAGTAAGAGATGTAAAGGGAGTAATTGATCCGGGCACTGCTCCGATACCACCGATTGCAAATCCTCCCTTAACTCCCTTTTTTCCATCATCGACATATATGGTGAGATGCTGGTGGAACGACTAGGTGGAGATCCCGATCTTGTTTTTCGATAACTGTTTTGTAAATAAGCTATCACACTAAATATCAATGATAAACAAAATAATAAAAAGTTCTTTTACACATTAATTAAGGTTTCGAACACTTTAGGGCTTTAGGGCTCTATGACCGTTAGCCTGATTAATTTAATTATAATGGTAATTTAATATAATTAAGATAGATGAGTCAATATTTTTTGACGAAAGGGCAGTAATTTATTATAAAAGCTATATTATGCATGATATACCCCACGGAGCTTCAAGCTTTCCCCTGAGGTGGGATATAAATCCCACTATTCTATGTTTTTGTAATTAGCCTTGTGGTATCAGTTGAAAGGAGATTTTCTCTGTGTGGTCTCCGAGTAATTCGTGGTAAGAAAAGTCTGATCACTCAATTATGTGATCGTTAGCTCGTTAGACCATTTTTTCATTAAGTTGTATTCATGGCAACTTTCAGGAAAGCCTGTTCTTATAATCCGCGTATCCGAACTCACGAAGAAGCTTAAATTTTCCTTCACTGGTCCAAATCCCTATAGATGGATGGGGTACTCCATTAAAAGTAGTTGTCTTTACCATTGTATAGTGGATCATATCGAGAAAGACAATTGTGTCACCTGGCTTCAGATCTTTGTCGAATGACCAGTCGCCTATAAAATCACCAGACAGACAGGAGTTCCCGCCTAACCGATAAACCGGTCTGCCTGGTACAGGATCAGTTGCTCCAAGTATTCTCGGCTTATAGGGCATTTCAAGGCAGTCAGGCATGTGGGCAGTGAAGGAAACATTGAGAATGGCTGTCTTAATTTCCTGGTTCTCAACAACATCTTCTACTGTTGCAACCAGCTCTCCTGTTTCCCAGGCAAAGGCACTTCCAGGCTCAAGGATTACATGCAGCCCGGTTCTTTCCCTGAAATCTTTAAGAATTTTTATCAGGTGACCGGTATCATAATCTTTCCCGGTGATTAGATGACCTCCGCCCATATTTATCCATTTAATAGAGGGAAAAAATCTGCTGAATTTTGCCTCGATAACTTTCAGGACTTTTTCCAGTGCATAGGAATCGGATTCAAAAAGGACATGAAAATGGAGTCCTTCGATTCCCTCTGGAATACCACCGGAAAGATCCTCAGAAGTTATCCCCAGCCTTGATCCCGGAGAACATGGATTGTAAATGCCGTGGCTGACTTCTGAGAACTCCGGATTGATCCTTAGTCCGGGAGATATTTTTTTCGAATATTTTCTAATTTTGTCCGAGTATTTTTCGTACTGCCGGAGTGAATTAAAAGTGATATGGGAACTGTAATTCATTATTGACTCAAACTCATCCTGCCTGTAAACCGGAGAATATGTATGTGCCGGAGAACCGATCTCCTCATAACAGAGCCTGGCTTCATGCAGTGAGCTTGCCGCGGCACCCGAGAAATACTCTTTCAGAATATCAAACACATTCCACATGGCAAAACCTTTGAAGGCAAGGATGATCTCTGTACCGGAAGTATCAGCGACATGACGTATCAGAGAGAGATTCTTGCGGAATCTGTCTTCATCGATTACATATGATGGAGAAGGTATTATTGAGAAATCTACAGCCATTACAGTATCATATTTCTCACCTCGGATTTCACGGATTTACACGGTTTAATATTCAGCTTACTTCAGTGTCAATCCGTGTTCTCGTGGTAAAATTCTTATAGTTCAAGATCGATATCATGCAGCTCCACCCACGGCAATCCAAGCAGAGTTAGCTGTTCCATAAAAGGATCCGGATCAAACTCCTCAACATTGAATACACCTTCCTTCTTCCAGATGCCTTTAAGGTACATCATTGCACCAATTGCTGCTGGCACACCGGTAGTATAGCTTACCGCCTGAGCGCCTGTCTCCTTATATGCTGCCTCGTGACTGCAATTATTATAGATGTAATATGTTTTATCCTTTCCGTCTTTAATTCCCCTGATGCGGCAGCCTATTGAGGTCCAACCTGTGTAATTCTCACCAAGGTTGCCGGGATCAGGGAGCACTGCTTTCAGGAATTTGATAGGTACTATCTCTCGCCCGTCAAACATAACAGGTTCAATACCGGCCATTCCTATATTCTGTATCACGCGCAGGTGGGTAAGGTACTCCTGCCCGAAAGTCATCCAGAATCTTGCTCTCTTGAGAGTCGGGAAGTTTTTAACAAGAGATTCAAGCTCTTCATGGTAAATAAGATAGGACTCTTTCGAACCTATTTCGGGGTAATTCAGGGGCTTATGGATCTGGTGAGGTTTTGTGTATATCCATTCACCATTCTCCCAGTATTTTCCCTTCTGGGTAACTTCGCGTATATTGATTTCGGGATTAAAATTTGTAGCAAATGGTTTTCCGTGATCTCCGGCATTACAATCGACGATATCGAGGTAATTAATCTCATCAAAATGATGTTTCGCAGCATATGCTGTAAAGACAGATGTAACACCCGGGTCGAAACCGCAGCCAAGTATTGCGGTTAAGCCCTCATTCTTATATCTTTCCTGGTAGGCCCATTGCCAGCTGTATTCAAATTTCGCCTCATCAAGGGGCTCATAGTTGGCTGTATCGAGATAGGCTACACCTGTTTCGAGACAGGCATCCATGATATGAAGATCCTGGTATGGCAGAGCTACATTTACCACAATATCAGGATTAAATGATTGTATCAGGTTTACCAACTCAGGCACTTTATCAGCATCGACCTGTGCTGTTTGAATACGGTTACCACTGATCCTGGAAGCTATGGTATCACATTTTGACTTTGTTCTGCTGACCAGCATTATTTCATTGAAAACTTCCGGCAATGAGGCCATTTTATGAACAACAACAGTACCCACTCCCCCTGCTCCTATTACCATTACTTTTCCCATATAAACTTCTTATTTTAAGCTTTATATAAGTATATCACCAAATAATTTTCTTAATACTACCCTCTATGTTTCAAATATACTATTAATAAATGACCATCCAATGGTTATTCATATTCTCTGATTATCTTTATAACATGATTTTTCTGATGAGAATGGCATGAAGTTGATCAATCCTCTAATTATTCTCAGGATATTAAGTAGTATCCTTCTTATTGAGACAATCTCATTCCTGATTTGCCTGCCGGTAGCAGTAATATATAAGGAGCCTCTTTTCCCCTTGCTCCTTTCAGCTGCATTTACCGGTCTTTTATTTATTATTTTAAGAATAATTACATGGAATGAAGAGACGGCCAAACTAAGCAACCGGGACGGTTATTTAGCAGTAACACTCTCCTGGCTTGTCTTTTCCATTATGGGTTCATTGCCATATCTTATCAGTGGGACAATCCCCTCATTCATTGATGCTTTTTTTGAATCAGCTTCCGGATTCACAACTACAGGAGCTTCAATATTGCAGAATATTGAGGTTCTCCCCTATTCCATTCTTTTCTGGAGAAGCTTCACGCACTGGATCGGAGGTTTGGGTATCATTGTACTGGTCATAATCATTCTCCCCTCACTCAGGATAACCGCCCAGCAGTTAATGGGATTGGAATCGTCGTTAAAGGAAAAAATACATCCTAAAACAAAAGCTGTTGGTTTGAGGCTTCTTTTCCTGTATCTGGGACTTACAATCTTTGAAGTATTATTTCTGTACCTGGGAGAGATGAATCTCTTTGACAGTATATGTCATACATTCGGCACTGTAGCCACGGGTGGTTTCTCAACAAAAAATGCCAGCATAGCCGCATATTCTTCATATTCTCAGTATGTAATTTCTGTATTTATGCTGTTGTCAGGTATCAGTTTTGTCGCTTACTATTACATGGTAAAGCTGCAGTTCAATAAAGTAAAACATAATGAGGAACTCTGGTTTTACCTGGGTACTATTTCAGTTGCAATAATCATTATTATTGGAATACTGTCTGTAAAATCAACAAGCTCTTTTGAAGTAGTTCTGAGAGAGGGAATCTTCCAGACAATATCAATAATTACTACAACCGGTTATGTTACTGCTGATTACTTATTATGGCCCCCTGCTGCCATTGCCCTGATATTTATTCTGTTATTTGCCGGGGCAAATACAGGTTCATCGACCAGCAGCATCAAAATGGCAAGACATCTGGTTGTCCTTAAAAATATCAGGAATATTTTCACAAGACTTTTCCATTCGAATGTCATTACCCAGATTAAATTAAACGGTAAACCTGTTTCAGAAAAAGCGAATACTTCGGTAATATCCTTTGTAATACTCTACCTGTTCATTTTCCTTATCGGTACAATTATAATAACCATGACAGGTCTCGATCCCATAACTTCAGCCAGCGGTGTTGCAGCAACACTGGGCAATGTTGGTCCTGCTCTCGGATCGTTAGGCCCGGTATGTAACTATGCACACCTGCCTGATTTCACCAAGTTCATATTCATTATTTTAATGATTGTGGGAAGACTTGAGATCATAGCAGTCTTTGCCCTCTTCACCAAATCGTTCTGGAAGCTATGAGCGGCTAACGGTTACCGGCAACCGGTGTCCGGCCATTAGAATTCAGAGTTACGGGTTGTTCAACACGAAACGCGGAACACTAAAAGTGTAGTTGCAGGTTTTATTTACTGAAGAATTTTCTCACATTCTCCAGGTCTTCCGGTGTTCCTACCGTTAACCAGTACCCGCCGTCTTCCCTGTAAGTGACTATCTTATGTGAATCTGCCAGGTGAAGGTACAGGGCTGTCATTGTATAAACACCTTCACTCATATAATTGAATATCTCAGGATTTATTATATGCCTTCCCGAAAAGGCTATTTCCGTCAGGGTTTCTGTTTCTTCTCCGGCAATTATCTTTTCACCGGTAGCTTTATTACACCATCCTTTCAGCAAACCTTTACGGTCAACGAGAAAAAACCTTATACCGGCGCGATTTCGCACTGCCAGGGTTGCAAGCCCCTTCATATCAAGGTGATAGCGGTACAATACAGAGATATCCAGATCAGTCAGAGTGTCTGCATTATACAGAAGGAATGGGTTATTGTCAAAGAAGTCTCTTGCCTTATACAATCCTCCGCCTGTTTCAAGCAGCTTATCGTGTTCATCTGAGACAGTGATTTTATATCCATCTTTTTTAAGTCTCTCTATTTCCTCCTCAACCTGATCAGCCAGATGATGAATATTAATAATAATATCGTCAAATCCTGAAGCGGTGCAATTTTCAACAGCAAGACGCAAGAGGCTTTTGCCGTTGATATCGAGAAGAGCTTTAGGAATGGTCTCGGTTATTTTACTCAGCCGTGTTCCCTTTCCGGCTGCCATTATCATTGCTTTCATAATGAGTTATTACTTATTTTCGGATGAGAGCCGTTTGAATACCGTTGAACCAAAAATAGATCTTATGGTTTTATACAATTCAGGCAGAGCAATGTGGTTCTCGGCCTTTTCTGCTATCCGCGTCAGTAAATGAACCCCCGGCACAATACTTTCCGTAAATGTGGGCTTCTGCTCATAAAGACCCCTGAAGCCGAAAGCGCCTAAAGCCTGCATAACACGGATCATGCTGAATCCCGAATAATAACCGCGAAATTCTTCCTTATCCTCCCTGGATACTGAACAGAATTTTTCAATATAATAACTGAGCAGCTCATCCCTGTTAGTCTGCCGCATGGGGATCTTTGCATCGTACAACAGCGAGGCAACATCGTACTGCGGAGCTCCTTTCCTGCCTCCCTGGTAATCGATGAACCAGGGTTCGTTTCCAACTACCATTACATTTGCTGTCTGGAAATCCCTGTAAAGGAAATAATCCTGCCCCGTTTCGAGCAGGTAATCGGCAAGCGATTCAAAATCATGTTCAAGATTGCGTTCATTGAAAGGTACCGCAAGAAGCTTCAGAAGCATGTACTTGAAATAATTGAGATCCCACATCATCGACTGGCGGTCAAAGCTTCTGTGAGGATAGCAAAGGTCAAGGTTAAGCCCTTTTATGCCTTCTGTCTGAAAAAGGATAAGCTTATCAAGTATTTTACGATATAGATCCTTCGTTTCATCATTGAAATCAGATATATCCTCTCTATCGTTAAGCCAGGTGTAAAGGTTTACATCACCCAGATCTTTCAGGTAATAAATAAATTTATCGGGAATGTAACCGTATATCTCCGGTACCGGAAGAGCTTTGCTTAAAAAATGATTGGTGAATCCCACAAAAGCTTCATTCTCCTCAAGGTTGGGATTATATGCACCAATAATGCTTTTTGCTCCATCAATGATCCTGAAATATCTCCTGTCGGAACCGGACCTTGGGAGAGCTGTGATCTGCAAACCGGAACCTCCAAACAACTCCTTGTAACCTTCTGATATTAATTCTATTTCGTTCATATTTAATTATTTTAACCACGGGGTTACACGGAGTTTCTCACGGAGTAACACGGATTTTCTTCCTTTTTACTATTTGTTTCCACTATACCATTACACCATTACACCATTACACCACTTTATCTATAATTTTATCATTATCTTCTTCCTGTATAAAACCAGAGCCACAAGCCATACAAGTAACATTTGTATCAATGCAAACATAAGGCTTCCGTTCATATTTCCTGCAACAGGAACACATATCTTTTCATAAAACCAGGAATACAAATTCATATCCGGTTGTATCTTTATTATATACATTAAGCCTGCCAATACACCTGCAAGGATATATGAGAAGAGTGCATTTATACCGAAGACTGTGAAGAAGGTTCCCCATTTTCTGGATTTAAGGACATCAGCAAGGAAATATATTACTGCCAGCACTATCATTGCAAGTCCTGCTGTGTATAAAACATAAGAGCTTGTCCAGATGGGCTTATTTATCGGAAAGAGAAGGCTCCATAAAAGGCCCAGGCCTGTTGCTGAAGCACCGTAGAGAAGAAGCTTCAGCACAGTTTTACCTGATGCAGTTCCCTTGCCCAGAATCTCTCCGGTAAAATAACCAATTATCACTGTGCAGATTGACGGCAGGGTGCTCAGCAAACCTTCAGGATCAAAAGGTATCCCGTATTCTGTGTACAAGTGGCTTTTACCCAGTATTACTAAGTCTATTTTTCTGACAAGATTGGTTTCAAGGCTGTATGGCTCTGCTCCGCCGAAAAGAGCCAGCAGTACCCAGTAGATTATCAATATAGCAGCAGTAACAATCCAGAGATAATCGCACCTGATTGTCAGGCATATCAGGGAAGCAATGCCGTATGCCAGTGCAATCCGCTGCAACACACCCATTATCCTCAGTGTTGAAAAGCCCCGCCCCAGGTTCGATAGTATTGCCAGTAAAATACCGATGGCGAAGATGGACAGTGTACGTCTTGATATCCTTAAAAGTGATCCTGCATTTATTTCATGTCCGTATTTCCTGAATGAGAACCACATGGCGACACCCACTATGAAAAGGAAAAAGGGGAACACCAGGTCTGTGGGTGTGCATCCGTGCCAGGATGAATGTCTTAACGGAGGGTAAACATAGTCCCAGCTTCCGGGAGCGTTCACGATGATCATAAAGGCTATGGTCATCCCCCTGAAAATGTCAAGTGAAACCAGCCGGTTACTGCTTTTAGCCATATTCTAAACCGATAAAAAGGTATAAAAATAACAATATAGGATTTAAGGTCAATCCCTGAACATTTTATTTTTCTCAATGATCCCGATTCCGGGTCTCTCGTTCAGGGTAACCTTTCCATCGGTGATAGTAATGCCATCATAACAATCGTTGCTGATGAGGAGGTTGCCATCCAGATCGGCCCAGTGAGCCAGCGGCGAAAGCTGTGCCGCTGCCGAAATTGCACATGATGTTTCCGTCATACAGCCGATCATCACTTTCATGTCCATTTCCCTGGCCATAAGTGCCATCTTGTAGGCTGCATTCATCCCACCGCATTTCATAAGCTTTATGTTAATTGCGGAATAGACACCTTTCATACTAAACAGATCATCAATATTTTGCAGTGCTTCGTCGGCAACAACCGGTATAGGTGAATTCTGATTGAGCCAGGCTATATCATCGATCATTTCCTTAGGCATAGGCTGTTCAAGAAAAATGACATTATTCTCTTTAAGCCAGTGGGCCATCTCGAGGGAATAATTCCTGTCTTTCCACCCCTGGTTAACATCGACACATAACGGTTTGTCGGAGACGCTTCTTATGGTTTCGATCATCTCTTTATCGTTACCAAGCCCCAGCTTGATTTTCAGTATCTTGTAGGATTCCGCTTCAGCTACCTTCTGCCTCACCATGTCCGGAGTATCAATTCCGATAGTGAAGCTGGTAAAGGGAGTCTTCTCAGGATCAAGACCCCAGAGTCTGAACCACGGTTTCCCCATGAGCTTCCCGACAAGGTCATGCAAGGCTATATCCACAGATGCCTTTGCTGCATAGTTACCCGGTGATATGCCGTCAAGATATGCTACTATATCCTCTATCAGGAATGGATCTTTAAATTGAGACAGGTTCACCTGTGAAAGGAATTTCATTACCGATTCATGGCTCTCTCCCAGGTAAGGGG
>Ga0307419_10001257_pt1 | contig 13137 bp, 12 predicted proteins | sample SalMarWE160230MG_2_FD_202512 | JGI IMG/M metagenome (GOLD analysis project Ga0307419, IMG submission 202512) | Salt marsh sediment microbial communities from the Plum Island Ecosystem LTER, Massachusetts, United States - WE1602-30 | ecosystem: Environmental > Aquatic > Marine > Intertidal zone... | reverse complement strand
GGAAATCAAGGATTATTTCTTTTAATATCTCGATCAAGCTATTTTCCTTGCAAAGCGGTAAATGTTATTACCAATTTCCTGCAAACCTGGTAAATGATATTACCAAGTTTTTATAAAAGTGGTAAGTTATATTACCGATCTTTGGCTTAATTGTCAAGATTTTTAACCGGTGATACTTAAAAGGCAGGAAAAAAGTGGAAGATAAAAGACGGGGCGGGTGTCACACCCGCCCCTTTTATTGCCTAACCAAAAAAAACCTGATCTCCGTTACCAACAAATAATTTACTTCTGGACCCGTATTTGGCCGTTCCCTTAACGACCGGATAGTCAAGTTCAACCATCCTCTCAACCGCAGCCAAACCTGTACAATGATTACAGGCAATCTTTTCAAAGTTATAATTAGCCATTTCCTTAATGATAAATTCCCTATCTTTGTTTATAGGTCCGAACGGGGCAATATGCAAACCTCCATAGATGCCGTACATCTTGTCCCCGCCCACGATCTTGTCTCTCGCAAAATTTGCAAAAGTTATCGTGTTCTGATGACAGCAACCTGTAAGAAGTACCATCCCCTTATCCTTGACATTAACAAATATGGATTCCTCTCCCCTTACCCTGACTATTGGCTTACAATCAAAGTTTACCGCAGCCACACCGGGATAGAGTTTATTTATTGCTCCAAGCTCCAACTTAACAAGCTCTCCTTGATGGGCAATTCTGTTTTCGGCATGGCATTTATTAAAGGTTGCACCATTCAAAAAATGCATTCCTTCCGGATAGAACGTGTTTGGGATAATCATCTTTATTTCAGGGTTGTATTTTAAGGTCGTCTCTAAGGCGAAGAAATGATCTAGATGCTCATGGCTTATGATAAGGAATTCAATCTCACCATTTTTAAGCATCTTGTCAACCCCTTCTCTCTTGAAGGCCTGATCCATGTACCACTTGTGCCAACCAGTATCAAGAAGGAATTTGTGATGGCTTCCATCCAGGAGCTCAACATCTATCAATGAACTGCTTCCGGCTGCATTTCGTGGGTCCCAGGCTCCGGTCCATTGACTATTTCGAAGCCCATGAGCCTTCAACTGCTGAAGTATCAATTTATCGTCATACCAACCAAGCTCTGAAACAGCGGTCACATTTACACTCTTGCACTGGCCGATATCATACTTGCCGCTCGCAAGGGCCTCTAATGGTTTGTGCAAAACAGCGCTTCCGAGCCCCAAAGAGGCTCCTCCGATAACCACGGTCTTCATGAAATCTCTTCTGTTCATATCTTTCATGTCGCTTTTCTCCCCCTTTGTATTAGAAGTTAACGAACAGACTGGCCATCATGTTGATTCCGGTTACCATCTAAAACTGCCTTAGCCTCTCACCTCCTTTCTTTTTTGTTAATCGAGCCATTCAAAAATCAAGCTCCCGCTTCAGATCCTCCCAAGTATTCTTGACCGCCTGAGCTGCTTCCGAATCAGCGTTGTATTCAAAGATGGTCTGTCCCTGAACCATGGCTTTGGTGAAACTGGGATCAAATGGAATGCGGCTCAAGGATTTTACATTCTTTTGTTTTGCAAAATCCTCAATGTCCTCTGTCGCATCAGGATTGAGATCAAACTTGTTCACACAGAGCATGGCGGGTACCTGAAAATGGGCAGCTAACTGTACCACGCGCTCCATGTCATGCTTTCCGGAAACCGTGGGCTCCGCCACAATTATAATGGCTGTAGCTCCTCCAATAGAAGCAATGACCGGGCATCCCACTCCAGGGGGTCCGTCGGTGAGAAGCAGGTCCAGATGTTTTTCTCCGGCAAGTTTTCTGGCCTCCTGCCGGACAATCGTTACAAGCTTGCCTGAATTTTCCTCGGCAATGCCTAATCTGGCATGGACCATGGGACCAAATCGGGTGTCAGAAACGAACCACTCGCCACAGGTATTCACTGGAAAATCAATCGCACCCTCAGGGCAAAAATAGACGCAAACGCCACAGCCCTCGCATTCAATGGAATCCACTATAAAATCCTCGCTAATAGCATCCCACCTGCACAGCTCCCGGCACAGACCGCACTCAGTGCACTTATCCGGGTTGATAACTGCTGTATTACCCGATTCAAAATCATGACGTTTTTGTATCTTAGGATCCATGATCAGATGGAGGTCGGCGGCGTCCACATCCCCGTCGCACAGGACCTTGTTTTTTGCAAGAGACGCAAATGCGCCTATCAGGCTTGTCTTTCCGGTTCCTCCCTTACCACTTATGATAACCAATTCCTTCATGAAAAATCGTTCCTTGGTGCTCTATTAATACAAACGCAATAAAATTTTTTACATCGTCATTGCGAGACCGAAGGGAGTGGCAATCTTTATCGCAGTCCTCACTCAACCACTCAACTTCTAAACCAAGCTATCTGTCTTTTGACCTTTGCTTTATCATATATTCATTCAAGGCTTCCTGAAGGGTTTCCCCGGCCAGGTATGCGCAGTGTTCGTCTTCCTTGGGAAGGCCTCCTAATATCTTGAGAATAGCATCTCCTGAGATGGCCAAAAGTTCATCCGGGCTCTTTCCCCGGGACAGTTCGGCTGCGAATGAACCGCACACGGCACTTGCTCCACAGCCATCTGTAAGAAACGATGCCTCTTTAACCTTATCGTTCTCAAATTTTAAAAAAATCTGCATTGTATCCCCGCAGGAACCCGTTACGCACCCGTATCCATCAGGGTTGTCAATCATGCCCATGTAAAGGGGGTTCATCCACCTCTCAAAGGCTACATCGCCGTAGGCAGCCCTTGTTTCTTCATAAATCTGACCCTGTAAATCCTGAACAAAATCATCCAGGTCATTGCCCATAAGATCCTTTCCTTTCTTTGGTGGTGTTTTTTATTCGCCTTCGCCAAAATACGCTGCAGCTTGCTACGGGGAGCTTCATTAGGTATTTCTATGTTTTACGTCTTATTATGTTCCAACTAAGCAAACAATAATTCTCCGCGGCAGCAGAGAGCGCAGGTTTTTTCGGATATGGAATGAATGTCCTGATATACAGCAAGTCATTGAATATTGCAATCGGAACACTTAACCCCTTGTCATGGCTGTCCCGCACTTAGGGCATTCCACCTCAAAGCAAGGAGTTCCTCGCTCATGGGGTACCCTCTCTCCGCAGTTCGGACAAACACAGTCCCCTCCGGGTCCCAGACCACGACCTCCTCCCATACCTCTTCCCCTGCCGTTGAGGTCCTGGCCTCTTCCTCCTCCTGCTCCCTGTCCTCTCTGTTCCATAAGTATCTTCCTCTTTAATGATCACAAACATTACTCCCTGTGATCAAAGTTCCTGAGAGATACTGATTTGCCAAAACCTCAGGGGCATCCATTGGGGCTCCCAAAATAACCTCAATACCATTTTGCCTGAGAAGCCCCTGCGCACTTTCTCCCATACCGCCTACTATCAATACATCAGCCCCTTGTTCATAGAGCCATTGAGGCAAAACGCCCGGTTCATGTGCCGGAGGGGTAAGCATTTCAGTTCCGGCAATTTTTCCGTTTTCTGTTTCAATAAATGCGAATTGCTCAGCATGTCCGAAATGGGATGAAAGTTTGCCATCCATCACAGGAACCACAAGGATTTTCGAATCTGCCAAACCCTGTTTCCTGGCCGGGAACTCCTTTTGCCGCTGCGGCTTCAGGATCTGATCCGTCTTAGCACCCTCGATTTCAACTATCACATCAACCATCTTATTGAATTCTTGGGTAAATGGGAGCTGGTCATTGTCCAGGAACTGTACACTTCCCGCATCGCCCTGCTGTACCACCTGCGGCTCGAGCGGTAATGTCGCCAAAAGCCTGAGGTTTTCTTTTTTTGCAGTTAGCATCCCGCCATGCGCCTTAAACAGGTCAATGGTTTTTCCGCAGTGAGGACATGTCATGCCACTCATATTCTCCACCAGACCCAGGATCTCCATGTTGACCTGGCGGCAGAAGTTGATGGACTTCCTGACATCCGCCAGTGAGATCTCCTGGGGGGTTGTTACTATCAAGGCACTGGCATCGGAAATTGTCTGGGCCACGGTCAATGGCTCATCACCCGTACCGGGCGGCGAATCAATCACCATGTAATCAAGATCATTCCATTCAATATCGGCTATGAATTGTCTGATCACGCCAATCTTGAGCGGCCCTCTCCAGATCGTAGCCATGTCCTTATTCTCTCCCATAAGGGGCTCAATAGATATAACCTGCATGTTAGGCTGATACTTCACAGGACGCGCTTTTCCACCCTTGGTTCCCGGTTCGATACTCCCTTTAAGCCCCAGCAGGCGGGGTATGCTGGGTCCATGGAGATCTACATCCATGAGTCCCACCTTGTAGCCCCTTTTTGCCAGTGCAACTGAAAGATATGCTGCAATACTGCTCTTGCCTACTCCCCCTTTACCACTCATAACCAGAATCTTATTTGTTATCTGTTTTAGCGCTTCCCTAATCTCAGTGTCCTGCTGCTTGTGCTGGTCCTGCTGGCTTTTCATGCCACTGCTTTGTTTATCGTTTGCCATTAAAAACTGCCCTCCTATTTCTGCTCACGAATATTTTTCTAAAGTTTGAGACATTGTCTTCCCAAAAAATCCTTTGGCCTTTTCCTTTTTTTGCCAGTTGCAACCCGGCATCAAAAACCTTGAATGAAAAAGCGTGCCGGTCATCCAGGCATCCAGTACATCCTCAGCCGGGCCCGATATCCAGGGAATAACATCGATGCCTCCGGCAACAAGCATTCTGTAAAAAGGACGTGAAATGGCCCCGCATATTAACACATCAACTCCCAGACCCTGAATACGGGAACACCGCCGTGAGAGGTTCTGTTCATCCAGATAGGCCTCAAAACGGGTTGTCTCTTTGTTATCCTCTACCCGTATGATTAACAATTTGGAAGCTGTATCAAAGACAGGAGATATCTTCCCGTCCCAGATAGGAATTGCTGTTTTCATGGAGAATAAGACCTTTCCCCCATTACTTTTTCTCTAAATCCCTGATACCGGATTCGATCGCTTCAACCTGATTCCTCAAGGCATTTGCCTGATCTTTCAAGCGCTTCAATTCTTCCTCTTTGGATAAAGGGGGCTCCATAGATTGGTTTGCAAAGGCCTGGCCGGGGGAACCCATTGTGCCTCCCATTGTTCGGCCCATACCCATACCTCGGCCCATACCCATACCTCGGCCCATGCCCATCCCCCGGCCCATTCCTGCACCAGGCCCGCCACCTGTGGCCATATTACCACTCATTCCGTAGTGGTCGGAGACATTGGCTTGGGCAGTGCTTGTAAGATTCCCTTTCTTATAGCTTTCTATCGCCTCTCTTACCGTGCCTCTCTGCCCGACAATTACCTCAACGCCTGCTGCGGAAAGTGTCTGTACAGCATTAGGCCCAACGTTTCCCGTCAGAACAACCTTGGCCCCCTTGGAGGCCACAAACTGTGCCGACTGTATTCCTGCCCCTCCACCCAATGCAATGTTCTCATTATTAAAAGCCTCAAAGCTCATGTCATCTGTATCAACTAATATAAAATAGGCACACCTTCCAAACCGGGGATCAATGGATGCATCCAGTTCTTTTCCGCTGGCACTAACAGCTAATTTCATCTTAATAATCTCCTTTCGTCTGTGATAATTTATGGTTCAATTACGTAACAATTAAAATGGAGCTGGACTCTTCTGTAAAATAAGGGAATAGATCGCTTTATATATCAGCATCATTCATGCCAAAGGCCTATGGCAACAAATATCTTCCAAAAAAATTTTAACTGCACAGTCCAAAGTTCTTCCTTGTTGAAATTATTAAAGCCATAAATTAGGTGTCGTCATTCCTGCGAAAGCGGGAATGCGGAATATTATCAGTACCATATGAATTGTGGATGCCGGATCAAGCCCTGCATGACGTAAGAACTCTAGACTCTCAAGATATTTAATAAAGGCAATTGGCATTAATAGTCGGATATTTGAAGAAGTACTGATAGGTATTCAATAGAAGAAATCAATTGCATAATTGCAAATTTTTCCATATTAAGCATTTCAATTATGCAATTCATATGCGCTCAGCGTCTTCTTTATCTGACCGGATTTCCCTGTTTTGGCGCCTTAATATCCAGCCGCTTCATTTTACGCCACAGTGTGCTGGTGTGGATACCTAATTGTTTGGCTGTAGCCGACCTGTTCCATTGATTTCTTTTCAATGTCTCCAACAGGAAACCCCGTTCCAAAGTCCCCCAAGAAAGTTTGCCGGCCTTTTTTACCGGCTGCAAATAATCGGGCAGATGTTCAATGCGGATCAGACTATTTTTGCAGACTACAGTTGCATATTCGATGATATTTTCCAGCTCGCGAATATTTCCTGGAAAATCATGAGACATTAAGACAGGCAATACTTCTGGTGAGAAACCTTGTATGTCCTTTCCGCCCAGCCTGTTGAACTTATGTATAAAGTGATCCCCTAAAAGAGGAATATCCTCTTTCCTGTCCCTTAAGGCCGGCAGGACGAGCCTGACTACATTTATGCGGTAATAGAGATCCTGCCTAAAAGACCCTTTCTCCACAAGTTCTTCAAGATCCTTGTTGGTGGCAGCCACGATTCGAACGTCCGCTTTTAGTGACCTTGTACTACCCAGTGGTTCATACACCCTGTCCTGAAGGAACCTGAGAAACCGGACCTGCAGTGCAGGAGAAATATCCCCTATTTCATCTAAGAAAAGGGTCCCCCCTTCTGCCATTGCCAGGCGACCAGGCTTGTCTTTCTTTGCATCGGTAAATGCTCCAGCCTTGTACCCAAACAGCTCAGATTCAAGAAGTGTATCAGGTAGCGCCCCGCAGTTAACAGTTACCATGGGCCCGGTTTTTCTCGGACTCATGGAATGGATTGCCTTTGCAAAAAGCTCCTTTCCGGTACCAGACTCACCCACAAGCAGAACTGTGGCGTTGCTTTCCGCCACCTGCTCCAAAATCCCGAACAACCGCTGCATTTCCTGGTTCTTGCTGATAATATCAAAAAAGGAATGACTGGCTTCCAGTTCCTTGCGCAGCTCTTCAACCACACTCAAATCACGAAAGGTCTCTACACCCCCGACTACATTGCCGCTTTCCTCCTTTAAAAGTGCCGTTGAAATGCTGACCGGGACACGATCCCCCTCTGAGTTAACAATAAATATAGCCTGATTCCCAATCGGTTCGCCCGTTTCCATGGTTTGACGAAGAGAGCATCTGCTCTCGCAGATACTGGCCCTGAAGACATCCCAGCAATGTCTGCCGATCGCCTCCTCCTTTTTTATGCCCGTGATCCTTTCAGCAGCCCTGTTAAAGGATGTAATTCTCCATTCGGAATCAACAGTAAAGACCCCGTCCCCAATACTATCAAGAATTATTTCGGTTTGATTTTCAGGTGGTTGCGTCATTACGGTAAAACCTGCTGTCTACTTGGAAAGGACCATCTCATTATTTCTCAATATATCATTGCAAAAATGCAACTTTTTTATGTTTGCCTTCTTCTGATAACGAACAGCTAACAATACCTTATAAATACTATAAAAAGATTAGACCTATTTTTTCGAATGTCAACAGGAGATTGCATTAATGCCTTACCATATTCTAAAAATTTTCTAAAAAATGGGCCTGAAGGACAGGCTTGACTTGATCTTTCCATGCCTATATGTTTTTTAATATGAATGTTTATTTGATTTCCTAATAAATTCCTGCGGAGCCTTGGATATGCCCGAAAAAATACTGATTGTGGATGACGATCCGGATATTGTCCTGTTCTTGTCCACAGTATTAAAAGACAATGGGTATCGCACAATTGAAGCCACCAACGGACAGGAAGGCCTTGAAATAGTAAGAATCGAGCACCCCGATCTTATCCTACTTGACCTGATGATGCCCAAGAAAAGCGGTATATCTCTCCTTTCCGATCTAAAAAATGATCCTGATAGCAAAAAAATTCCCATAATTATGGTCACCGGTGTGTCAGGTGAGACCGGCCATGACCTGGCATCCTTCTTTAAGGGAAGTTCGACCGGTGATCAGGATAGCAAGGCAATGATACCTGAAGGTTATCTTGAAAAGCCGGTCGATCCTGAAAAGCTCCTGGGCATGGTCAAGAAGTTATTACAATCCGCTTGATGCTGGAAAAGATAAAATCAAAATTGGATTGAAGTATCCCTTATCCAAGATCGGCTCTTCATGAAAAAAATAAACATAGCAATTATAGGCGGTGGTTCAGGCTGCCTGGCCATCATGGAAATGATATCCGGGCAAAGGCCCAGACAGATTCAAATGCACCTTGTAGGCATTGCCGATATCAATCCTGAAGCCGCAGGGATCAAAAAGGCCAGGCTCTCAAATATCTACACCACTTTCGACTACCACGACCTGTTTAACATCCCAAAACTTGATCTTATTATTGAACTGACTGGTGATCCTAAGCTAAGCCAAACGATTCAGCATGAAAAGCCGGATCACATTCAACTTATGGATCAAAGAATGGCCGGGCTTTTCTGGGATTTCAACCGGCTTGATGAAGAACAACTTCACGCTGATGAGGAAATCAAAAAAAGGAGCCATGAACTACGAGCTTCAGAAAAAGAAGCCCTCAGACAAAAAATGACCGCCGAAGGCATTATTTACGGTTCCCCAACTCCCATGTTTGTAATCGACAAAAGCCACAAGATTACTTATTGGAACAAGGCGTGCGAAAAGCTGACCGGTTTTTCCAGTGAAGAGATGATCGGAACCGACCGGCAATGGGAGCCCTTTTACGACCACAAAAAGCCTCTTCTCGCTGATGTTATTGTTGACAATGACCCTGAGACAATCCGTAAGGCAACAAAAAACATGGAGCTACATAAATCCCCGGTTGTAGAAGATGGTTATGAATCAGAGTATTTCCTTCCTCACTTGGGTCCTGAAGGGACCTACCTGTATATCAATGCTGCACCCATAAAAGACGATGAAGGCAACATACAGGGAGCGATAGTTGCCTATCAGGACTTCTCCGAACGTGTGAAAATGACTCAGGCAATAAAAGCTTCGGAGGAGGAAACCCGCAGACAAAAAAAGACCGCCGAAGGCATTATTTACGGTTCTCCAACTCCCATGTTTGTAATCGACAAAAGCCACAAGATTACTTATTGGAACAAGGCATGCGAAAAGCTGACCGGTTTTTCCAGTGAAGAGATGATCGGAACCGACCGGCAATGGGAGCCCTTTTATGCCCGCAAGAGAACAACCCTGGCCGATCTGCTTATCGAGGGCGATACTGATACAATAAATGACTTATATAAGGACATGAAACTGCGCAGATCTGCCATGGTGGAAGGAGCCTACGAGGCCGAACGTTTCTTTCCACATTTGGGATCTAAAGGAACCCATCTGTATTTAAACGCCGCACCCATAAAAGACGATGAGGGGAATATTCAGGGAGCGATTATCACTTACCAGGACTTTTCTGAAAGGGTCATTATGACCCAAAAGATCAGGAGGCGGGAGGCCTTTGTACTAAACCTCATTCAAAACTCCATTGACGGTATTATCGCCACGGGATCCAAAGGGGACATCGGGATATTTAACAACGGGGCTGCAAAGATCTTGGGCTATGCACCTGAGGAAATCATAGGAAAGATGACCTATCCGGAAATACTCTCCGAGAAGACCGGGCAGGCTGTCAGAGAATCATTTTACAGCAATAAGCACGGGCCGAAGGGCAAAATTATCAACATGGAAGTAGACCTCCTGAACAAGGCTAAAGAGCCGATTCCGGTAAGATTCTCAGGTACACTTCTCTACGAACAGGAAAAAGAGGTTGGAAGCGTGGTCTTCATCCAGGACCTCAGGGAGGTTCACAGGCTTCAAAAAGAAAAGGAACAGGCCCAGCGCATGGCGGCCATCGGTAGTACTGTAGCCGGGGTGGCCCATTACATCAAAAACATTCTCGCGGGTCTTCAGGGCGGCGCATACGTTATCAATTCGGCCATATCCAAAAAGGATCTGGCGCTGGTAGGTAAAGGCTGGGCAATGGTTGAGAGAAATATCGAACAGATAGGCGGAATTGTCACGGACATGCTCATCTATTCCAGGCAGAGAACACCCGATTACCAGAAGATAGACCCCAATGAACTGGCTTCAGAGGTTCTTGAACTGATGGAGGAAAAGGCCAGAATAGCAGGGGTTACCCTGGTTCGAGACCTTCAACCCGGAATAACGAAGGTGTCAATGGACAGAACGGGCATACACAACAGTCTCTTAAATCTCATCGGCAATGCCATTGACTCATGCACCCTTGAAGGTATTGTGAATGGCGGAGGGATCGTGACCGTAAAGACAGACAGGCCTCGCGGTAGGGGAATCCGATTTATAATCAGCGATAACGGAACAGGCATGGATGAAAAGACCCAAAAGAAGCTGTTTGCTGACTTTTTTACCACCAAGGGCTACAAAGGCACAGGCCTGGGTTTGCCGGTTACAAAGAAGATCGTTGAAGAACATGGGGGCAAACTGACTTTCAAGTCCACGCTTGGTCAGGGAACAGTCTTTACCCTGATGCTGCCTGAAAAGCACCTGCAGGCAGATGGAACACTGCAATGAAATCCCAATTGTTCCCCTCCCGCCGGAACCCTTTGATTGACAGCAATAAACTTTTCGTTTATTTAATACATAGAGAAAATGAAACAACTATTAGGAGGGAAAAATGAGAAAATTTCATAATATTTTGATAATGGGTGTGCTTTTTGCCCTGATCTTTTCAGTGGCCGCAGAATGCCTGGCCCAGTCAGGGTGCCTACGGTACTCCATAGCCGTAGCCAGATTCGAGAATAGATCCAACTGGAGAGGTCAATGGAGTCTTGGAGATGCCTGGGGCGCTGTGCTCACAGACAGCCTGAACCAGACCGGAAGATTCATTGTCTTGGGCGAACAGGACATGAGGCGGGATGCCTTACAGGAACAGGATTTTGCGGCAAGCGGGCGAGCAGCCGGTGGGGGCAAGAAAGTGGCCATCGGACATATGACACCGGCCCAGCTTCTCATAAAGGGAAACATCACCCATTTTGCGGAAGGAACAGGCGGGGGTGGGCTTGGTGTCGGCTATAAAGGCTTCCGGGTCGGGGGAAGCACGAGTTATGCCGAGATCAATGTAGTTATGTACATTATGGACTCCACTACAGGCCAGGTGATGGCTTCCAAAAAGTGCAATGGTAAGATCACCAGAAGCGGGCTCTCCCTTGGGCTTACCAGAGGGAGTTTTAGCGGTGACATAGGGGGTTTTAAGAAGACCAATGCAGGAAAGGCCGTGGAACAGGCAGTTGATGAGGGCGTACAATTCCTGGTATCCAGACTGGAGAGTATCCCCTGGTCGGGGACCGTTGTCCTGGCCAAAGGGGACAAGGTTTATATCAACAGGGGCGAAAGGGAAGGAGTCAGCACGGGCCAGACATTTAATGTCGGTAAGGCTGAAAGCTTAAGAGATCCCGACTCCGGCGAGGTCCTTGACCAGAGCATGGAGACCATTGGGACTATTCAGGTGGTGACGGTCAAGAAAAAACTCTCCATTTGCACGGTTGTAAGTGGCAGCGGCATACAAAGAGGGATGACTGTCCTTCCCGTACAATAATTTTCGGAATCGAAAGTGTATGGCATAAACACTTTTCCCATAACCTGCTTCAGGGGTTCTCAATTGATCAATACAAAAATATATAAGTGCCTGATTGCGACACTTGTGTTTATGTTCCTACTTCCTTTATCCCTTCCTTTCGCTGCCGCTCAGGACGAAGGGTCCAAAGAGGTCATTTCCGTGGGTGTAGCCGACGGTAAATCAGCCCGGGCGCGGGACGAGGCCTTAAATGACGCCCTGCGAAAGGCCGTTGAGCAGGGTGTGGGAACATATGTCACCACTGAATTGACGGTTGAGCAACAGAGACTGGTTGAGGACCGCATCTACACAGAAAGCCGCGGATACATCCAGAGCTACAAAGTCATCCATGAGGGTGAAACAGAGGGCCTCTATGAGGTAAAGATATCCGCCCTGGTGAAAATGGGAAAACTGGCAGGTGATCTTCAATCAATTGGGCTTATAATCCGAAAGAAGCAAAACCCCAGGGTCATGGTAGTGATATACAGCGCTGAGACGAACAGCTCCTTTGTAGGAGTGGCCCTTGAAGGCAATCGCAATGCTGAAAACCAGTTAGAAAGCAGCCTGATCGAAAAGGGATTTCAACTTGTTGACGCAGGTCAGGTCGACCGGAAAAAACAACTGGAAACCCTTCTCTTAAAGGGAGACCCTTCAAGGGCCGGCAAAATTGCCCGAGATTACGGGGCGGAAATCCTGGTCCAAGGAGAAGTGCGACGGACATTTGTGGATCAGCGAACGATATTTGGAAGGGCTACGCGCTTTTTCTCAAATGAAATCCGTCTCAAGGCCCTTGAAACAGATACCGGGAAAGTACTCTTTTCTGGATACAAGACGCGTCCCGCTTCCGGGGCCGAAGCCCTGCTTCCACTGCAAGAGGCAACCAGCGATTTGGCGGAAGAAATGGTTGCAGGCATACTCAAGCAATGGAGAAAGGATGTTTTTCAGGCAGGCACCTATCAGCTGAACATCTCAAAGGCAACGTACAGTAAACTTTCGAAGTTTAAACAGGGTCTGTTAAAAATTCGCGGTCTGCAGGATATACAGACACGGAGCTACCAGTCTGGGCATGCCCTTCTTGAGATAAAATATCAGGGACCCTTAGAGCAACTGGCTGAGAAAATCAGTCAGATGAAACATCTTTCAGTTGAAGTTGTTGGTTTGCAATCCAATTCACTAGACCTTAAGTTCGGCAATTGACCACCTAAGGTTTGATGGACTCGTAAAAAGTCCATCAAACCCGCGTAGCGGGAGGGCAGGGGTGGAACCATTTGAATTTACTTCAAATGGCGGGGAAAGGGCACCCTTTCCCCGCCGAGTAAAAAGGCGCGAGGCGACTTTTTGCGAGGTTATCAAGGTTTAAGATCTCAAAATCAATTCATGAAACGTACCTTTCTTCTAATTCTAATAATCTTCGTGTTCACATCCCCTGTCTGGGCTTCTGATAGAGGATTTTTATCATATATCGAACAGGTTCCCAATGGAAAAATTGACT
>Ga0307419_10001255_pt1 | contig 13140 bp, 14 predicted proteins | sample SalMarWE160230MG_2_FD_202512 | JGI IMG/M metagenome (GOLD analysis project Ga0307419, IMG submission 202512) | Salt marsh sediment microbial communities from the Plum Island Ecosystem LTER, Massachusetts, United States - WE1602-30 | ecosystem: Environmental > Aquatic > Marine > Intertidal zone... | reverse complement strand
CGATAAGGAGCATAACGTCGAGGGAGAATTAAGGAAAGAGGTCGACCTCAATATAAAGCGCCTCATCGAAATCGGCAGTTACCGGGGCACAAGGCACCGCCACGGTTTGCCGGTGAGGGGGCAGCGGACCCGGACTAATGCCCGCGCCAAGCGTGGTTCCCGCAAGACGGTAGCCGGCAGGGGACAGCATCGAGGCGTGACCAAGAAATAATTGAGGTTATAATCAAAGGGGAGGTAGCATGGCTCAGAAGAAGCGTAATAAATCGAGAAGGCGGGAAAAGAAGTCCATCCCGACAGGTAGGGCTTATATCTCGTCCAGCTTTAATAATACTATAGTTACCCTTACCGACCCCCAGGGCAATGTTCTCGCCTGGGGAAGCTCGGGCTCGGCCCGCTTTAAGGGTTCGCGCAAGGGCACTCCTTATGCGGCGCAGTTAGCCGCCCGCGACGCGGTGCGCAAGGGTATGGAGCACGGCCTGCGCCAGGTGGAGGTCTACGTTAAGGGGCCGGGCAGCGGGCGCGAGGCGGCGATTCGTTCCCTGCAAGCTTCGGGGCTTAACGTTACCAGCATCAGGGATGTAACGCCTATCCCGCATAACGGCTGCCGGCCGCGTAAGAGGAGGCGGGTTTAGATGGCAAGATACGCATCAGCGGTTTGTCGCCTGTGTCGGCGCAGCGGCGAGAAATTAATGCTTAAGGGCAGTCGCTGCTTTACCCCCAAGTGCGCCTTCGAACGGCGCGCCAAGCCACCGGGGCAGCAGCCCATTCGGCGGCGGCGGCTCTCCGACCGGGGGGCACAGCTTAGGGAGAAGCAGAAAGCCCGCTATAGCTACGGCATCCTGGAAAGGCAGTTCCGGCGCCTTTTCGGGCAGGCGGAGCGACAGATAGGCATCACTGGTGAAAACCTGCTGGTGCTGCTGGAGAGGCGGTTGGATAACGTCGTCTATCGGCTGGGTTTTGCCGATTCGCGCGCCCAGGCCCGCCAGCTGGTCCAGCACGGGCATATTATCATTAACGGACGCAAGAACGATATACCTTCCGCTTTAGTCAAGGAAGGCGACGTCATCGGCTGGAATAAGAGGAGCACCAAGACCGGTTATTACCAGCAGGTGGCCGACAATATCGAAAGCAAGGTTATCCCCAATTGGTTGAGCCTGGACGGGGAAAATCTGGTGGGTCGGGTTTTATCTACGCCCACCCCTGAGGACGTCGAGGCTAAATTCCAGGGGCAGAGCATAGTTGAGTTTTATTCACGGTAAGTCACCTGATAGGGAGGTAGCACATTGTCTCGTTTGGCTATCGCCAATATAGAGTGTGTGGACAGCCAGGATAACTTCGGCCGTTTCCACGTCGAGCCGTTGGAAAAGGGCTTTGGCGTTACCCTGGGCAATGCCCTGCGGCGCGTGCTTCTGGGCTACCTTCCCGGAGCGGCGGTGACCAGGGTTAAAATCGAGGGGATTCAGCACGAATTCTCCACCATACCCTTTGTCAAAGAGGACGTCACTGAGTTCCTGCTTAACATTAAGGCGCTGAGGTTAAAGTCACTTTCCGAACAGCCGGGCAAGCTGGTGTTGGAGGTGGAAGGTGAGAAGCGGGTTACCGCTGCCGACATTGCCGCCTCCACCGACTTTGAGATTGCCAACCCCGAGCTTTACCTGGCCACCCTTGATTCGTCCGAAGCCAAGCTCTCGGTGGAGCTTGATGTCGAGCTGGGCGAGGGCTACCGCGAGGCGGAGTCGGGCGACAACATGCCCGTGGGGACGATTCCCATCGACGCCGTCTTTACTCCGGTACGTAAGGTCAACTTTAACGTCGAGCCGGTTCACGTCAGTCGGGAGATGCGACGGGAAAGATTAGACCTGGAGGTCTGGACGGACGGCACCATAACACCGGTGGAAGCCATCAGCCGCGGCGCCGAGATTATGGTGGAGCAGCTAATGCCCTTTATCGATTACGCTAAGGTTTCCCGCCTGGAGGAGGAAAAAGAGATGATTCGCGCCTCCATCAGCGAGGAGAAATACGATATGCCTGTGGAGCAGCTTGACCTTTCCGTGCGCACCATGAACTGCCTGCGGCGCGGCGGCATTGCCACCGTGGGCGAGCTGATAAGCCGCGGTGAGAAGGGGCTGCTCGCCCTGCATAATTTCGGGCAGAAGTCCCGGCAGGAGGTAGAGGAGAAGCTGGCGTCGATGGGGCTTTCCCTGGCGCCCGCGGTCAAAGAGGACGAGAGTGAGGAGGCAGACCAGACGATATGAGGCATAATGTAGCTGGTAGGAGACTGGGTCGGTCTTCGGCGCACCGTAAGGCGCTCTACCGCAACCTGGTCACCGACCTCTTAAACTATGAGAAGATTACCACCACCGAGGCTAAGGCTAAGGAAGTACGCGGCCTGGCGGAGCGGATGATTACCCTGGGCAAACAGGGGGGATTGCCCGCCCGCCGACAGGCGCTGGCCTTTATCCTTGATGAGAAGGTGGCGGATAAGGTGTTCACCAACCTGGCCCCGAGGTACGCCGAGCGCCCGGGCGGGTATACCCGCCTCACTAAGGTTGGCCCCCGGTTGGGCGACGGGGCGCTGATGGTGCAACTAGAGCTGGTTGAGTAGGGAGGTTTATTAGCTTGGCCGATAACACCAAGATTTTATTAGTTATGGAATATGACGGCACTCATTACCACGGCTTCCAGTGGCAGGACGGCCTGCCCTCTATTCAGGGGGAGGTCGAAAAAGCCCTGACCAAGCTTACCGGAGAGAGGCGGCGGGTGATGAGCGCCAGCCGCACCGATGCCGGCGTCCATGCTTGTGGCCAGGTGGTCAGCTTCCGGACGGGGTCGGCGCTTTCGACAACTAGCTTTGTCAGCGGGCTGAACCACTATCTGCCCACCGATATCGCCGTCAAGGCGGCTTATAGAAAAAACGATGCTTTCAACGTCCGGCGGGAAGCCATCAGCCGGGAATACAGCTACTATGTCCTGAATCGCCCCACCCGCTCCCCGATTCGGGAGGGCTTTGCCTACCTGGTGGCGGGCGAGCTGGATATCGAAGCCATGAACCAGGCCTGCCTGACGCTGGTCGGCGAGCACGACTTCGCTTCTTTTGCCGGCCGCAACGGGGCTAGCGTTAAGAGCATGGTGAGGCGCGTCTTCCGCGCCGAGGTGACCAGGGACGGAGAGCTGGTTACCTTTAACATAGCAGCCAGCTCCTTCCTGCTGCACCAGGTACGCAATACAGTGGGGGCGCTTATCAGGGTGGGCCAGGGCAAGATGACCATCGATGAATTTAATAGTATACTCGAAGCCAGGGAGCCGGCGCTGGCGGGACCGACCGCCCCGGCTTGCGGGCTATTTCTTAACCGGGTGAATTACCCCGCTCCTTTGGAGAATAGTGATGAAAACCTATAGCACCAAAGCTTCTGAAATCGAGCGCCAGTGGCACGTGATTGACGCCTCGGGCAAGATTCTGGGCAAACTGGCCACCGAGGCGGCTAAATTGCTCATGGGCAAGCATAAGCCGACCTTCAGCCGCCACCTGGATACGGGCGATTTCGTCGTTATTATCAACGCCGAAAAGGTCCGTTTTACCGGCAAGAAGGCGGAGCAGAAGCTTTATCACAGTCATTCGGGATACCCCGGGGGGCTTAAAACTATCAATCTGGAAAGGTTGATGGAGACCCATCCCACCCGGGTGATTGAACATGCCGTCAAGGGCATGCTGCCCCACAATCGTCTAGGGGCTAAAATGCTGAAAAAGCTCAAGGTCTATGCCGGCGAGGAGCATCCTCACCTGGCTCAGACCGGGGCTAGCTTAAAGGGGGCTTAGAGAGTGGTTCAGACCGAGAAGAAGCAAAGCTATTTTTACGGAACGGGACGGCGCAAGACGTCTATTGCCCGGGTGAGGCTGGTGCCGGGCACCGGTGAGATTATCATCAACGGCATCCCTTATGAGCAGTTGTTCGTTCGCGCCGAGCACCGCCGCATAATAACCAAACCGCTGCTGGTCACCGAGAGCCTGGGCAAGTATAATACCGTGGTCAAGGTGGCGGGGGGTGGCATAACGGGGCAGAGCGGCGCCATCTCTCACGGTATCGCCCGCGCTCTGGTGAAAGCCGACGAGGGCCTGAAGCCGGTACTACGCCAGAACGGGCTGCTCACCAGAGACCCTCGGGTCAAAGAGAGGCAAAAGCCCGGTCTCAAGCGGGCGCGCAAGGCACCTCAATACACCAAGCGCTAGAGTCTACTCCTCCAAAATTCCCTTGACGCCTAAAGTTACGGCGGGTATAATCCCTTTGTGTCTTGATGCCGAAGTGGCGGAATGGCAGACGCGCTACGTTCAGGGCGTAGTGTCCGTAAGGGCGTGAGAGTTCAAATCTCTCCTTCGGCACCATTTTCACTGGGGCGCTTGTAGCTCAGATGGATAGAGCGCAGCCTTGCGGAGGCTGAGGCCGTGGGTTCGAGCCCCGCCAAGCGCGCCACTGCGGGCGGTTAGCTCAGTTGGTTAGAGCACCTGCTTTACACGCAGGGGGTCACAAGTTCGAGTCTTGTACCGCCCACTTTAGCTACAATTTCAGACCTCATCCGGGACATCAGCCAGAAAAAGGGCACCTGCTTTACACTCGGGTCGCTGTTACGACACACCGAATTGAAATTTTACAAGACTGACTTTTGTGCAATTTTCATCCATTGCCCGGAATCTTGTTGTCACTTCCAGGTTAATCCTTTACAATAACTACGCTATTGTGACCTTAATTTAAAGAAAGGTGGTTACGTGATGGCGCTTCATTATCGAGATAACATTCGTTCTGAACTAGATACCGATATTTTTGGAACTAAAGAGGCCGATATGTTGTTGCCGAAGTATCGGATTTCGCCACAGGAATTGCGACCTGAGATAGCGTCCGAGCTGGTTCGTGACGGACTAATTTTGGATGGTAATGCACGGCAAAATGTCGCCACGTTCTGTCAAACCTGGCTTGACGCCGAGATTCATCAGTCAATGGACCTCTCGATTGGCAAGAACATGATAGACAAAGATGAATATCCGGCGACAGCGGAGCTTGAAAACCGCTGTGTCCATATGCTCGCCGACCTCTGGCATTCACCCGAGGCTGCCAATACCATGGGCTGCTCGACTACGGGTTCCAGCGAGGCTGCCATGCTGGGAGGTCTGGCTCTCAAATGGAAATGGCGGGAGCGTATGAAAAAAGCCGGAAAAGCGGCCGACAAACCTAATCTGATAACCGGCCCGGTACAGGTATGCTGGCATAAATTTGCCCGCTATTTCGACGTGGAAATCAGGGAAATCCCACTGGAACGTAATCGAATCGGCATGACACCGGAAGAGGTGCTGAAACGCGTGGATGAAAACACCATCGGCGTGGTGCCTACATTTGGTGTAACCTTTACCTGCCAGTATGAGCCGGTTGCCGAAGTCGCCAAAGCATTAGACCAACTGGAACTTGATAAAGGTCTTGATATCCCGATACACGTGGATGCTGCGTCCGGTGGATTCTTGGCACCATTTATAGAGCCGGAACTGGTCTGGGATTTTCGCGTACCCCGAGTACATTCTATAAATGCATCCGGCCATAAATTCGGACTGGCACCCCTGGGAGTGGGCTGGGCTGTATGGCGCGATGCCATTGACCTGCCTGAAGACCTTATTTTCTGGGTCAATTATCTGGGCGGAAACATGCCCACTTTTGCCCTTAATTTCTCTAGACCGGGAGGGCAAATCGTATCACAGTATTATCTCTTTCTCCATTTGGGAAAAGAAGGCTACCGGCGTATACACCACAATTGCTATGATACTGCTCAGTATCTGTCACGTGAACTACAAAAAATCGGCCCCTTCGAGATGTTCTTCGACGGTAATAGCAAAAAGGGCATTCCCGCAGTATCGTGGACAATAAAAGAGGGCGTAGAACCGGGATATAACTTATTCGAACTTTCTGATAGGTTACGTACCAGAGGCTGGCAGGTTCCGGCTTATACCATGCCTCCCAATATTACCGATGTTACGGTGATGCGCGTACTGGTCAGGCATGGATTCAGCCATGATATGGCCGATATGTTACTGGACGATATTCGTCGCTCCGTAGATTATTTGAAGAAACATCCGTTCTCTAAACCTATAACAGCCGCCGAAGGCACCAGTTTCAATCACCATGCTGTACCTAAAGACAGGTTGCTGTAGAAGCATTAACCGAACTTAATGCCCCATCACCTACACTGAAGAAAAAGGGGGAGCTTCGAACTCGGTTAACTCTCGTCAGTGGTTATCAAAACCAGCAGGGAATGATTGGACGTATCAAAAGTGATAGCCTTAACCTGGCCATGGCAGCCTGCCATCACTATCTCTACCGATCATCGTCCCGGGCGTGACGTGGTCCCCGAGTCTAAGCTCACACCGGGAGGCTTCGATGGTAAATTGCTTGCCAAAATCTCTATTTTTCAGGCTCGTTTTTGCCTCCATTTGACATAGATAAACCCACCCACCAGGGCTGTGAAGGGGGCGACTGTTACCAAACCAAAGCTGCCAACTATGATATTAAGTACCTCGGCGGCAACATAGTTAATGTTTAGTATATTGGTCATCGGCACGCCCTGAGCCATAAAGACCATCAGCATGGTGAGGTAGGCGCTGGAGTAAGCCAGAAGCAGCGTGGTGACCATGGTGCCGACTACGGCTCGCCCGACGGCGAAGCCAGAGCCAATAGCCTCTTTAAGCGAGATTTCGGGCTTTTTCAGCACTACCTCGTTCATTGCCGATGAGACATCCATAGCCAGGTCCATTACGGCACCGGACGAGGCGATGAATATTCCCGCCAGGAAGATACGGGTCAGGTCCAGGTGGGAATATCCGCTATAAAGCAGTGTTTCGGCAAAAGGACGGACAGAGCCATGCAGGTGGAGATTGGGGCTGAAAATGAGAGCCAGCCCGCAAGTAAGCCAGACTCCCAATAGGGCGCCCAAGAAAGCCACCGTCCCCTTCTTATTCAATCCGCCGACAAGATAGATGATTACGGCACTTAGTAAGGTTACTACTCCTAGAGCTAATAGAACGGGGTCCCAGCCCTTCAAAATAAAGGGCATTAGCACCTTCCATATCATCAAGGCTGTAAACAAGAAAGAGAGTAGGGCTTTGGCTCCCGTACCCCTGGCGAAGATGATTAGCAAAAGGGCAAAGATAGCGAAAAGAATAAATTCAATATTTAAGCGATAGTGCCCCATGGCAGTAGCGGCGATAAAATCGCCCTGGGCGTCAGTGTTGATGACGAGAAATACTCGATCATTCACATCGTAGAGTTCATCAAGCTCCATCTTCCCCAGCAGCGTGTTGGTGACATCAATTACTTCGTCTTCGAACGGCCCGTTGAGAACCTTGACTGTCAAGCTCTGGACCCCTGAAGTGACAACGCCAAAATGCGCAACTTGCGAGTTATCTGCTTCTAACACCTGCCCCTGAGCCCGTGAGGCATTAGCCGGCAGGCGCTCTTCAAAGCCGGTGGGGATGAAGATGAGGATGAGGGAAAGGACTACTATCGTCAGGATAAAGAGATTATCCCGAGTGCGTAGATTCTTAAGGCGACTAAGACGTAAAAGCTGCCTCATAGTATTACCTCGGATATAGAGTGAGTGGGCGCTGAGGCCCACTCACTCTAAAAACCATCCCTGAAACCATCAACTGGCTATCATCACCTTAGTCAAAACCGGCTATTTCCATAATCTTCTCAGGGACATTGGTGTTGTCGAAGTAGCCGCTGAATAGCTCCTCGCCGACACCAAGGGCGCTTATAGGAGTAGGAGTACCGGTATGAACATGACTGGTCCAGCCGATGCCGGCTTTTTGATTAAGGATGTGAGTGCATTCGACCCCGAGAGGCTCAAAGGCATACCAAAGCCGCTGGACTGTCGGATTACCCATTCGCTCACCAAAACTCATCATGCTGTAAGGAAGGGCGTACTCCAGCATTTCAATTTCCCAATCCTCGAGAGTCATATCGCTGTCAGTGCCTACCTCCAGACCATAAATTTCCTCAATCAGGGGGTAGAGGCCTTCGAGAGTGACACCCTCAGGATGGTCTTCTTTATACTGAGCAAGCATTTTGGAGAACGTATAGGTGGACGCCGTCTGATACTGGATTTTATCAAAGAACGAATCGTAATAGGTGCCTCGGTAGCCGATGGTCATGCCGCCGCACTCATGGTCAGAGGCAACAACAATCAGGGTCTCATCGGGATGCTGCTCATAGAAAGCAACCGCTTCCTCTATGGCCGCATCAAAAGCTAGAACTTGCAAGATAGCGGAGGCAGCATCATTGTAGTGGCAGAGCCAGTCGATCTCGCCGCCTTCAACCATCATAAAGAAGCCATCAGGGTTATCAAGGAGCTCTATCGCTTTGGCGGTGTAATCGGCCAGAGAGAGTTCGCCTGCCTGGCGATCGATTTCATAGGGCATAGCCGGACATACGCCATCCTCAATAATAAGCCTTTCGTTCATGGCTATGACCTTACCAACGCCTGGGGCCAGATTGTAAAAGTCGGTATTGTTATCTACAATAGTATAGCCGTTATCCACAGCAGCGTCTATGACGGAAGGCTGGTCGCCCTCTTTACCCGTGGGCAGTGAAAATCCCCCGCCGCCAAAGAATTCAAAACCGCTTTCTACCAAAGACATGCTCAGACCGTAGTAATCTTTTCTTGACGGGTTGTGCGCATAAAAGCAAGCCGGGGTAGCATGGTCGAGAGAGACGCTGGTTATTATACCCACCTGCATGCCGGCATCGTGAGCCATCTCGGCAAGTGTCTCGTACTCCACCGTCAGGCTGGCGTCCATAGCGACAACGCCGTCGGCTGTTTTGTAGCCTGTGGCCAGAGCCGTGCCTGAAGCGGCTGAATCAGTGATTGCGGAAGTGGCCGAGTAGGTGGTGGTCATCCCCTGGGCAGGAAACTGGGTCATCGCTAGCTGGGTTTTCCCCAGGTCTTCATAATCGGTGGTTGATTCACTAATGGCGTAAAGGTAAACCTCAGACGCGCTACGTTGGGCTATCCCAAAACCATCTCCAATGAAGAAGAAGACGTATTTAGCTTGGATTTCAGGAGTTCCGGTTTCAGGCTGACCTGTGTCCGGTGGTTCAGTTGTTCCATCATCAGAAGTGCAAGCTCCAAGAAAGGACATCGTAACAAAAAGCACTATTAATAGTAGGGCAGAAAATGTTTTCCAGGACTTTGACATTTATGACTAACCTCCTCCATTTTACGTGAATATTCATGGATTATTTGCCGATTTTCCTGACAGCAGACTACATTCTGCTCTGGCATAAGCTTATTGCGGCACCTCCTTTTAGCTGATTTGCATTATTTTCGGTAGTTATATAAGGCATATATGAATCAATCATATGTGACGTAATATTAGTGTATTGATTGAGCAATGTCAATAGTTTTTGGCGGCTATTCTAATCTCGGCAATTGCTGCCAATAGCAGCCTTAAGCATAATAAAAACAGGGGTTTTTGTGTTAGAATACTAAGATAAAAATGACAGCTGGGTCTCGAGCCAGCTGGAAGGTAGTGAGCAATGCCAGTTAAATTTACTTTCAGCAGCCCTATGATGAAGTCATGGCTTCTCATACACCAAACCAGTAGACTATTGCAGAAATCCGAGAACGCGACTCTAGCCAAGATTGGTCTGACACGCACAAAGCAGGGCGTTCTCCTGGCTATGAAAAATGCGCCTGGCCCGCTGACGGTAACCAATATTGCTTACTGGATTGACCGTAACCCCAACGGTATCAGCACGCTGGTCGACCGTATGGAAAAAGACGGGCTTATCAGCCGGGTACGGGACATGCCCGACCGTAGAGAAGTGAGGCTGGTGTTAACCCAAAAAGGGGAGGAGAGTTTCGAGGAGGGGAGTAGGTTATTCCAGAAGCTATTCCGGGACATATTTAGTGAGTTTTCTGAAGAAGAGCTAATAACACTGAGCACGATAATGGCGAGAGCGCGGCGTAGAACCTTCGATTTGCTTAAACCAGGCCGGCCTGAAGAGAAGCTGTATATACTGGATGAGTGAGAGGATATTTCTTCCTTTATTTTATACGAGCCAGTTTTATTAGACAAAAGCTTGGATTGTACAGTTGAGGCACAAAAAGAACTGGCAGCGGAGGGATTTGAACCCACGACCAAGCGGTTATAGGTTTAATGTGTCTTCAGCCAAGGTAATTTCACAATTCGACGGATTGTGCAATCAATAGTTTCCACACACTAACTCAACTCACCTATATTCATCTTTTATCTGGAGTATTGACATGAGTCAAAAAGGGTGGTATTTTCTTGCCTTAAAGGGACCCCGCATAATTGTAGAGCACTTGCTAGTGTAGTTTTAATTCGGGAGGTTGGGGGATGAAGTAAGGACATCGGAACCGCAAATCAAATGCGGTGGCTGGTGCCCTTTTCGGTTGAAACGCAACCAGGCGGGGCAGGCAAAGTGGTTTATTGACAAGCCCACAGAAAATGATTGGGCTTAAGGCGCAACAAAGGTGAAGGTACTGACTATTACAGGAGGTGGACAGGGTGGGGCAGAAAGACAAGGTCAACTCACAATTAATTAGGGGAATAGAGGATCTCAAACCGCATGAGCACCTTTGCCAGATCTATGATACACCGGAAGAATGGGGTGCTGTCGCCGCTGCCTTTCTGATAACCGGGCTAAGGCAAGGCGAGAAATGCTCCTATGTTGTGGACACTCACACCGCTGACCAGGTGCGTGCCCTACTGCATGAACAGGGTGTAGATGTGACCGCTGCCGAGGCATCAGGGCAACTAGTTATCTTGCATGAGACCGAGACCTACACACGAGGGGGATTCTTCGACCCCGACCAGGTGATTTCTTCTTGGATTACCTCAATCGAAACAGCTATCGCTGAGGGTTATCATACCATCCGTGGAGCCGGTGAGATGAGCTGGGTGCTCCGCGGTCATCCGGGTTCAAACAGATTCGTAGAATACGAGGCAAAGCTGAACAGGGATTTGTATCCCAACTATCCCGTTACAGGTATCTGCCAATATGAATGGCAGCGGTTCGGCCTCCCGTTGCTTTTGGATGTGATTTGTACACACCCCACCATTATAATAGGCACGAAGGTCTACGAAAACCCTTACTACATACCCGCCGCTGAGTTCCTGACCCATAAACACTCTCTGGCAGACGTACAACAATGGATGGAAGCACCGGGCAAGCTAAAGGAAGCCGAGGAGAAAGAGGAGCAACAGCGGTAGGAGCTTAATCGTTCTAGGCGGTTAGCCTCTATAGGTGAATTGGCAACTGAAAAGGAGAAGAGAGTAAAATTGGGGGAAGAAGCGAGATAGGGTTGCTAAATCGCTAAAGCAAGCTCAGGTGCTTGAGCGCAAACCACACTACCGACTTGGGTACGTCGAATATGGTTGCCATCTGGTTTATATCTTTAACCTCGGCCCACTTTTCCTTCACCTGCTTTTCGGGCATAAGAATAATGGCAGCGAAGTGATCGGCAAGCAACTCATTAAAAGAGCCCTCCGGACTGCTTGATGTTTTCTTAAACACCGGGGTAGCTTTACAGTGGGCCAGGACATGGAAAATCTCGTGATACAGGGTGAATCTCTTTCTGGCTGGGGTATCATTACTATTGAGCTGAACTAACCAGCAGTCATTCAGTCGCCAGATAGCGCCGTGGTGAGCCTTAAACGACAGCTCTTGGACTTCAATGGGGAGATCATCGCCACCATGAGTAATAAGGTCAGCCGGCACGGGCGGGTGGTCAATTCCCGCCTCTGTTTGATACCTGACTGCCAGCCTTCTAACTAGACCGAATACCCTCCCCATATGCTGACAGCCGCGGAATTCAAATTCAATACTGGCCGGGTCGGTAAGGTCAGGGACTTCACTATCGAGGAAATCATTCATCAACTGATAATATTCCTCGTGTTCACTCAAACACCACTCCCCCTGTAGCCTTAAGCGACACGACTGGTATACGGGGCAGTGTACCCCGTCACCCTTGCTTAGATATGACCACAGCTCAGCTTCCCATTTAGGGGTTTTTCCCGCTGTGATACCTTTTTTGCCTTCTACGCTCAATTAGGCCCTCAATCATAGTGATTAGGTCCTCATCCAGTTCATCTGGATACATCTGGCGGGCGTACTCGCGAAACTCAGGCCACTCGGGATATGCTGCCTCAGCCACCCTAGGCAGGTGACCGACAATTGAGAGGACTTTCTCCATAGGCACACCGCTGTATTCAGCCAGCCTATGGCAAGAGCGGGTACTTGGAGTGTCTTTGCCGGAAAGCCAGCGGCTGACCGTGGCATGGCTAATACCTAAATCGGACGCCATTTGACTCGGTAAGCGTTTCCGCCGACGCATTACCTCTTTTAGGAATGATACTATAGGGACTTCTCTTGTACTCATGGTCACATTTTACAAAACCATACCGCAAGCTGTCAACAAGGAAACAGGGAATAAAAGGTAAAAGCGGTTAAAAAATCGCCTACCTATTGACAAAGGGGGAGAATGGTGTTAGTATGTACGCCAACGGACAAAGTATGGCCGTATGGGTAAGATATGAGTATGACTGGCGGGGTAGCTGAGGTGCTAGGGGCTAATGCTTTCACGCACTAGCTTAGAGATTTCGCCTACCTATCCCGTGAGGTGTCTTAACCAAGATCAGGCGACTTTACGCCTAAAGGTGTCGATTGGGTGTAGAACTGGGATCCTGGGCCGGGGTGGGGTTTTCATCGACCTTCCTCGCCGGCTCTCCTCCTTAGGTTTCTACACCCAATCGACCACCAGATTATAAATGAAAGGAGGTGATGCCGTAGTGTCCGACCCGCAAGGGGGGAATAAACAATTAAACCAAAGAGAAGTAACTTTTTAACCATCCGATGGGCTATTGCCTGTTGGAATAGGTTATATAAAAAAAGGAGAAAATAATATAATGAAATCCAAATTGAAAGGAGTGCTGGGGATAGGCTTCGCCTTAGTGCTGGTGGCCAGCATGATGCTTTTCGCCATGCCGGTATCGGCTGACCCCTACGAACCGTTAGAGCCGGCGCTTCCCAACATGTGGGAAGACATTACCCCCACTCCATCAGGCCCCCCGGGAGTTGG
>Ga0307419_10001248_pt1 | contig 13236 bp, 8 predicted proteins | sample SalMarWE160230MG_2_FD_202512 | JGI IMG/M metagenome (GOLD analysis project Ga0307419, IMG submission 202512) | Salt marsh sediment microbial communities from the Plum Island Ecosystem LTER, Massachusetts, United States - WE1602-30 | ecosystem: Environmental > Aquatic > Marine > Intertidal zone >... | reverse complement strand
ACCTTTATTGCGGAGGTAAAGTGTTCCCAGACCCTGTTCGACGATATTGAGAAGCATGGCGGAAATGCGATTATGTGGAAGGTAGGCCATTCCCTGATTAAGGCCAAGCTCAAGGAAGAAAATGCCGAACTGGCGGGAGAAATGAGCGGCCACATTTTCTTTGCCGATCGTTATTACGGATATGACGACGCTATTTACGCCGGAGCGCGGCTTCTCGAAATTCTCTCTCACACTGACAAGAAATTATCATTACTCCTTTCCGATGTTCCCGCCGTGGTGGCAACACCGGAGATAAGAACGGCATGCAGTGATGAAATCAAGTTTTCGGTTGTTCAAAAATTAGTAGAAGAATTCAAGAAAGAATACAAGGTTATTGATGTTGATGGTGCAAGGATCCTGTTTGATGGAGGATGGGGCCTTGTCAGGGCGTCGAATACTCAGCCGGTTCTTGTTCTGCGCTTTGAGGCCCTGGACGAAAAAACATTAAAAGAGATCAGAAAAATTGTTGAGGACCGTGTAGCTTTAATTGTGAAACAGGCAGGAGGTAGAAGGTAGAAGGCTGTTAGATCACTACAGTCTTCGGTCTTCAACCTAAACAGCTTGGTATTTACAAACGCTGAAGTGTTAATGAAAGGTAAAGATGCAGTTAGGTATCAGCCCTCTGAAAAATCCTGTTCAGGAATACGCCTGGGGATCTAAAACCGCCATACAGTCTCTCCTCGGAAAATCAGAGTCCACAGGCAACCGCATGGCGGAACTCTGGATGGGGGCCCATCAAAAAGCGCCTTCAAAGGTCTTGATAGACGGTGAATGGAAACCGCTCAACAAGGTAATAGAAACCAGCCCTGAATCAATCCTTGGCAGGCGTGTTGCCAAAGCCTTTTCAGGCAAGCTGCCCTTCTTATTCAAGGTCGTTGCCGCTGCCGAACCGTTATCCATCCAGGCACATCCCAATCTTGAGCAGGCAAGGGAAGGATACTCAAGAGAAAACCTACTCAGAATACCACTCGACTCGCCGGACCGCAACTACAAGGATGCTAATCACAAACCGGAGATCCTTTGCGCCCTCGGCCCATTCCAGGGACTTATGGGATTCCGAAAGACAGAAGAGATCCTTGAGTTATTTGATGAAGTCTCCTCTCCAAGCCTCTTTAATGAACTTGAGTTTTTAAGACAAAGTCCCAACTCCAAGGGTTTAAGGCGCTTTTTTGCATCACTTCTTTCAATGGATAAGAAGCGGCAGCGGCTGGTCGTAAGCGAGGCAGTCGGTATTGCAGAGAAGAGAGCACAACAGGAGCCAATGTTTCACTGGATGGTCAAGCTCAATGGAGCTTACCCCGGAGATGTGGGTGTTTTTTCGCCCATTATTCTAAACCTGGTGGAATTAGATCCGGGGGAGGCAATCTATGTTCCCGCCAGGGAACTTCACGCGTATTTGGGCGGTATGGGTATTGAGCTTATGGCCAATTCGGATAATGTACTGAGAGGCGGCCTGACACTCAAACACGTGGACGTTCCCGAACTGCTAAAGATCGTGAGTTTTGAAAGCAGGTCTGTTGAAAAGATAGGTTCTTTGAGGAAGGGCACCTTTGAGAGCATCTATCCCACCCCGTCCCGGGAATTCGTTCTGTGCGCGATTTCCTTGAATAAGGGAGGCATCTTTACCAGTCCGGACAATCGAAGCGTGGAAATCCTGATCTGCATCGATGGTAAGGCCGAAATCAAAGACCTGGGAAACAATGAGGCTCTGCCCTTGCTCAAGGGAAGTTCCGTAATAGTCCCTGCCGGGGTGGCCGGCTACCGGATCGAGGGAAACGCATTACTTTATAAGGCCTCGGTTCCTAACGGGTGAGTTGTGTCTTAAAATACCTTGCGCCCTCCGCCCTTTGGGTGGAGTTATGTTGCTTGGCACTGCCAGTAAAACGGCTCGGCATGGCACTCTTCTCCAGTCCGCATCTATATCGAGGCGTAAGGCACATGGCGCAAGGTGTGGAAAGATGCGTCCTTTCGAAGAGTCGCATGCTTCGCCTCCCATTAGTATAAAGTAATGGAACACCCCGCGATGGGGTGCCTCCGATTTTAAAGGCCACCTATGCTGACATCACTCATTACGTGGGATGGCAGTGCGGCTTTGAGGCCTTTTGTGAGTGACTGGCGGGAGGCCGCCGTCGGTTTCACGATTTATCAGCGGGGGAAACCGCAGCCCCGAGCTTTGCGAGGGGAATGCGGAGGGGGCAAGGCTCCCCCGCAGATAAGTCGTAGAAAAGACCAGGCCGGGAGACTCGGAATCGAAGAAAAGGTTTCAAAGCAGTATACTACGGAGTAAAGCCCCTTTGGATGGGGTTATGTTGCTTGGCACTGCCAGTAAAACGGCTCGGCATCATGGCCACTCTTCTCCAGTCCGCATCTACTCCTGAGTTGCATACGGCCCTCCCTGTGGTCTGCTGGAACAGAAGGATGTGGATACCATTAGGCTGTGGCTGTGCAGACCGCGACTCGGGCCGTGGCACGGAACGGAGGGACTTTTATTCGAAAAGATGCGTCCTTTTGAAGAGTCCCATGCCTTCGCCTTGCATAAGTATGAATTAGTAGAACGCCTTAGAAAACCCAGGCCGGGAAACTTGGAATCGAAGAAAAGACTGCGTCATTCTTTGCATTTGACGAGTTTATATCAGAACGGTTTTTCGGCACTCACTAATCGGATGAACCTATTTTCAAAACAAATTCCTAATGTAATCGACTGCATTTCTGAAAATCTTGATCCCCTCACCCTCTTCGGGTATGGTCGTGTTTCCCTGCCTGATGATCGTCTCTCTTCTCCTGGTCCATTCCGGGTGATTGGTAAAATGGTTGAATGCCTCGGGGTGAGGCATGAGCCCGAAGATCCGACCGGTGGGATCACATATGCCGGCAATATCTTCAAGGGACCCGTTTGGATTAAGTGGCCACCGGCCTTGAGCCTGCCGGCCGGCATGATCGGCATATTGCATTACAACCTGGTTGTTTTTAAAAAGCCGGTCAATGTTCTCTTTGGCCGCATAGAACTTCCCCTCCCCATGCCTAACTGGTAGTTCCAGACTGGAAATTCCCCTGGTAAAGACGCACGGTGATTTGTTGTTGACACTTAGGTTTACCCATGTATCTATGAAATTGCCCGAATCGTTATATGTGACCGCCACGCGCCGTTCCCTGTACCGGGTGTCAAAACCCGGGACAAGCCCGAGGTTGACCAGGCACTGAAAGCCGTTGCATATTCCTAGTATCAGCTTCCCATCGTTGATAAAGCGCTCTATCTGCTCTCCCATATGGCGCCTGAGCTTTGAGGCCATGAGGACCCCTGCACCGTGGTCGTCGGCCCAGCTGAACCCGCCCCCGAAGACCATGATGTGGTAGCCCTCCAGCCCTCGGGCACTGCCCGTTCTGTCTCCATTGATCAGTTTATTAATGTGGATTCTTTGTGGCTCCGCACCTGCCAGTTTCAGCGCGAAATCGGTCTCATAATCGCAATTCAAACCGTAGCCGGTAAGAACAAGTGCCTTAACAGGTTTCATCATTACTCCATTAAAAAACACACTAATTGCTAATAGCTAACCGCTCCCTAATTGTGCTAAAGCACAATTAGGGCTAAACCAACTCCCCGAACGGTTTCATCCAGCTGGCTTTCAGTTCTTTTATGTCTTCATTAATAATCGCCTTTTCCGTGATATCCCTGATTATGAATCGGGGCGATTCAGTGGTGAGGCCGACCCGGCCTAACTTCATGCCTGAGAATTTTTCTTCAAAGTCTTCCTTCTTTTCAGGTGCCACAGTAATAATAAATCTGCCGCAGGACTCGGAATAGAGGAGTTGTGTCGCGGTAAGTCCGGAAGCTGCGGGAATGGGGTTCAAGTGGGTCTCTATTCCAAGCCCTCCCGCCATTGCCACCATGGCCAGATGGACACCCAGCCCGCCCCTGGTCACCGCGTGGCAGGAACTGATCAGGCCGTCCTTAATGGCCTCGTGCAATGCCAGGTACTGGGGCCAGAGTTTTTCAATATCCACTTTTGGAACATTCAGACCAATTGAATCCATCATCTGGCAATATTCGCTTCCTCCCAGCTCGTCTCTGGTCTCACCTAAGACATAAACAATATCAGCCGGAAGCTTGGCATCCATGGTGACACACATGGTAATGTCATCCACTATGCTGGATACCGTGAACATCAGGGTGGGCAGACCTGACAGCTTGCGCCTTTCCCCGTAAGGCCCTTCCAGGTTACCGTCAATGTACATACTGTCCTTTCCCGACAACAGCGGTATGCCGAATCCAAGGCAATAGTCCCTCAAAGCCCAGTTGGCCCTGACTAACTGTGCTGCCTTGTACCTGCCGTCCGGGTTTTTTTGGGGATGATATTCAATGGTCGGCCAGCAGAAGTTATCAAGTCCGCCAAGATGGTGGGGATCACCCCCAACTGCGAGTGCCCTTCTTACCGCCTCATCAATTGTTGCGGCTGTCATATGATAAGTGTCTATCTGGGAGAAAGAAGGATTGAGGGCCTGGCAAACCGCAATGCCCCTTTTTGATCCGAGTACGGGTCTGACAACTGTTGCGTCGGTGGGAACGTCCCGATCTTTTCCCACCAGGGGCTTGATCACGCTTCCCCCCTGGACTTCGTGGTCGTACTGCCTCGCGATCCAGTTGCGTGAACATATATTGGGACGGGAAAGTGCGGCTTTAAGAAGATGGCCGTGTTTTTCAGGCTCGCTTAAGACCGGCTCTCTAAGGCCCCTCATTTCCGGGGTGATCCATTCAGCATCAAATTCCCATTGTGGGAAATCGGATTTCAAAAGATCCATTCTGATATAGGCGCAGGTTTTTCCCCTGTAAACCAGATGCAGGTAGCCTGAATCATTGTATTCGCCGATAAGCGTGCTTTCGACCGCGTGTTTTTCGGACAGGGCCATAAAGCGGTTCAGGTGTTCCGGCTTCACGGCAATGGTCATCCTTTCCTGGGATTCGGATACCCAGATTTCCCACTGGTCAAGGCCGTCGTATTTCAGCGGTACTTTGTCCAGATCTACGCGACAGCCGTCGCTGAACCGGGCGGATTCTCCAACAGAGGATGATAATCCTCCTCCGCCGTTGTCAGTGATGAAAGATATAAGCCCTTCATCCCGGGCCTCAAGCAGGAAATCGTGCATCTTTTTCTGGGTGTAGGGATCTCCGATCTGAACATGACCTGCCGGGGTATGTTCGCTATAGGTTTCGGAGGCAGCTGTGACGCCGTGTATTCCGTCTTTGCCTACCCTCCCTCCTGACATTATAATCAGATCTCCGGGGGCGGTTTTTTTTTCATGAGAGGATTCATGGCCGATCCTGGCCGGCATTATCCCAACGGCAGTTACAAAGACGAGGCATTTACCAAGGTAGCTTTCGTCAAAAAAGAGTAGCCCGAAAGGAGTGGGAATACCGCTCTTGTTACCTCCGTCTTTCACACCTTCAATGATTCCGTCGAGCAGGCGGCGAGGGTGAAGGTGAGGCTTCAGTTCACCGCCATAATCCCGGTGGCCGACACAGTACCCGTACATTCCGAGGATCAGCTTTGATCCTTTACCGGTTCCCATGGGATCACGGTATATGCCTACGATGCCCGTGATTGCACCCCCGTAGGCCTCCATATTGGACGGGCTGTTATGAGTTTCACCGGTAATCACGTAATAATGATCATCATCAAAGCGTCCCACGCCGGCATTGTCCCACAAAACCGATATGACCCAGTCCTTTTCTTCTTTAATCTTAAGGGTGGGGTTCTCAATGCATGATCTGAAGAGGTTGTCAACAACCTCCTTATGGCCGGTGGCAATATCATGGTATCTGAAGAGCCCCCTGAAGGTGTTGTGGTTACAGTGATCGCTGCGGGCCTGAGAGATATACTCGAGTTCGACATCGGTGGGCAGGTCCAGACCGACCTTTTTCCGGGCGTCACGGATGTCTTGTCTCAAGAAGTATTTCCTTATGACCGGAATGTCCCTGTCCTGGAGCGCGAGATTGCGCTTAAGAGAGATTTGACGTAATTCCTCGTCGCTTTGAATGGATATGACATTGGCTCTGGGTTCGTGGTCGAGGATGACTTTTGGCACCGGGAACCCGATTCCCTCGTCATCTTTCCAGTCCTTTTTCGAATATATTTTCCATTGCTGAATAATCTCGTTGGCCAACAGTTCGCTGGCGATCTTAGGGGCCTGTTTTTCGGAAAGTTGTCCTCTGATCTCATAAAGCTTTGATGTATAAACGGCCTGATCGGATTTGAATTTGATTCCCAGGAGGTCTTCAATAGCCTCGGACGCTGTGCTGCCGCCCGTATCCCTTACTCCCGGCCGGAATCCGATCCATATCAACCAGTCAAAATCTGTGGCAGTGGGGGCATAGGATGATTCTTCGGTAACCGGATTTGTGAATATCTCGGTGCGAATCTGCTCCTTTTGTTCCTGGTTCAGTTCCGCATCAATGGTCAATACACGGATTACCCTAATTTCCTCAACCTCGAACCCGAAGTACTCCCTTGATTTTCGTCGGATGCCTGCACCTTCGGCATCCATTAGTTCTTTTTTCAGCCTTATTTCCAGTCTTGAAACCATTTTTTTACCTTATCCCCACCCTTTCTTGCCTTCAAATAGATGACTTGACGGACTTGTAAAAAGTCCGTCAATAGGCCGAGGGCGGGTAAGCCCCGGCCTGGGGTGAGGGTGGAACCATTTGGATTGACTTCAAATGGCGGGGGAGGGGAAGCCCTTCCCCGTCGAGTAAAAAGGCGCAACGCGACTTTTTACGAGGTTATCTGAATTGGTACTAAAATTAATTGAAATGAGAGGACTAGTCAATACAATATGCTGGGAACATAGGGGTTGAAATCCGGAAAACCAATGAATATACTTATAATCAACGCATAAAGACAAATTCCAAATAGGGATTCAAGGAGCAAAGGATTCAAGGATTCCAGTGAACCGCTTATGGGTTATAAAGGGTCCTCGACCACTTGAACCCGTGAATCCAGGACCCCTTACATGAGTCAGGCAGGCGTGCCTGCGGGAATGCTGGAGGGCTTTCTCCCGGCTAATTGGGAGAAAAGCAAAGCTTAACACGCAATGTAAATGGAAAATTTATACGAGATTACTAAAAACAATAAAGGATCTGAAGATATGGAAAACGAAGAAAGACAATTAGATGAAAAGAGTGATCGCGGAAAAATACCGGATCAGAAAGAACTCGAAAAGGAACTAAGTGACTATCTTTCAAAGAAATACGGTAATCGGGTAAAAATTATCTCGCCGCTTGTTTTTCCAAAGGTGGACCGAATATCGTCCGATAAATCAGGCAAGGAGGCGGATTCCGGGGATCTGCCTCCTTTCGACATGCTTCCCGAGGAACTGGAATCCTATCTGGATAGTTTTGTTGTAAAGCAGGAACCGGCCAAGGCTGTTTTGTCGACAAAGGTCTGCACCCACTTCAACAGGATTAAGCATGCCAAAAAGTTTGAAGGTAAAAAGAATACCGCGGGTGTCGGCATGATCAAGAATAATGTGCTTATGATCGGTCCAACAGGAGTGGGTAAAACCTATATAATAAAGCTTATAGCACAGAGACTGGGTGTCCCGTTTGTAAAGGGGGATGCAACAAAATTCAGTGAAACCGGCTATGTGGGCGGGGACGTGGAAGACCTGATCCGTGACCTGGTGTACGAAGCAAATGATGACATCAATCTGGCCGAGAACGGCATTGTATATATTGATGAAATTGACAAGATCGCTTCATCTCAGAACATTATCGGTCATGATGTTTCCCGGACCGGCGTCCAGAGGGCACTGCTGAAGCCCATGGAAGAGACAGAGGTGGATCTGAAGGTTCCCCACGATCCAATATCCCAGATTCAGGCCATTGAGCATTACAGGAGGACCGGGAAAAGGGAAAAAAGAGAAGTCAACACAAAAAATATCCTGTTTATTATGAGCGGGGCCTTTGGTGAACTGACCGAAATAATTAAGAAAAGGCTTCAAAAACAGGGAATAGGGTTTGAAGCTGATGTCAGACCCACTGAGGTTCCGTGGGAAATCCTGAAGGAAGTTACGGCAAAGGATCTCATAGACTTTGGTTTTGAGTCGGAATTTGTAGGTCGCCTGCCGGTCGTCGTTGTGTTTGATGAACTCACAAAGGAGGATTTGGTAGAGATTCTGAAGAATCCCAATAATCCCATTATTATAAGCAAGCGCCTTGATTTCATGGCTTACGGAATAGACATCAAGTTCGAAGAGGAGGCCTTGGCAAAAATCGCCGAAATAGCGGCTGCGGAAAAGACCGGTGCAAGGGGTCTTGTGAGCGCCATTGAGAAGATCTTGATCCCGTTTGAAAAAAAGTTTCCCTCCACGGAACGCAAGAAATTTTTGGTAACAACTAAAGTGGTCGAAGATCCGCATGGTCAACTTGAGCTGTTGTTAAAAAACTCCGATGATGCGGAAGCTAACGACAGGTTTGAGAAGGCCGAAAAACAGGAGTTTGAAAGCATAAAGGAATATATTTCCGGGAGGGCAAAGGACTATTATGATAAGACAGGGCTTGAGATCTATGAAAGGAGAATGGGTATTATTGCAGGATTGTACCTTAAAAACATCACGGACATTAATACCGCCTTTGATGATTTCATGGATATGTATAATGAGATCAGGTTTGAAGAGGCATCCCTGAATGAAAAGGTGGAGGTGAATGTCTTTTTTGATGAGAGCGCAGTGGACGAGATCATAGATCAGGCTGTCAAGACAAATGAGGCTGCCGGTCCGTTGGCTGTTAAACTGGTAAAAAGGCTTGAATATGGCCTGAATCTTGTGAAAGACCGGTCCGGCATCGAGAGTTTTACCATTAATAATGAGGCTGTTACGGACATGGAAAGTTTTGTAAACAACCTCATCAAAAAGTATTACGGTCAGAACTACCCGGCTGACGTCATTGATAACTGAGCGGTCAGCAATCGGTATTTTGCTGTCCGCTGGTAGCTGAATGCCCCTAATCAGTAAATGATCGGTATATCAAAACTCTATTGCGGAACGGTGGAACCGTCGGACGCCCTTCGTTACGGGAGGCGTTCAAGCGACCTTCCTTCACATCTTCTCCAGTTTTCCCGGGACAAAAAACCCGTCGTGGTCTGGAATGTCACGAGGGCCTGCAATCTGAAGTGCGTTCACTGCTATGCCAGGGCTGTTGATCGTACCCGTGAAAAGGAACTCTCACACGATCAAGGCCTGGCCCTGATTGATGACCTCGCGGCCTTTGGTGTACCGGTCATCCTGTTTTCAGGCGGTGAACCCCTCATGCGGCCCGATCTTGTTGACCTTGCCAGCCATGCCGTTTCTAAAGGCATGAGGGCGGTCATTTCCAGCAACGGGACCCTGATCACGCCGGAAAAGGCAAGGGAATTAAAGGGCGTCGGCCTTTCCTATGTCGGGATCAGCCTGGATGGCATGGAGTCCGTCAATGATCGCTTCCGGGGTAAAAAGGGCGCCTTTCAGGAAGCTATGGCAGGGATAAGGAATTGCCAGGAAGCCGGGCTTAAGGTGGGTCTAAGATTTACCATTAACCACATGAATATGGAGGAGATTCCTAAGATCTTTGATCTTTTGGAAGAATATGATATCCCCAGGGTGTGCTTTTACCACCTGGTCTATTCGGGGCGGGGTTCGGATCTCGTGGCACAGGACTTGGATCACGTCGAAACCCGAAAAATTGTGGATCTCATAATTGACAGGACAAGGGACTTACATGATAGGGGGCTCTCTAAAGAAGTCCTGACCGTTGATAATCATGCGGACGGTCCATATCTATACCTTCGAATGAAAAGGGAAAAAAGTTCAAGGGCAGAGGAGGTCCTCCGGCTTCTCAATATGAACGAGGGTAACAATTCCGGAAGGGGCATCGGGTGCGTTAGCTGGGACGGTTTAGTACATGCTGATCAGTTCTGGCGGCACGACAGCTTCGGCAATATCCTTGACAGACCGTTCGGTGAAATCTGGTCGGATCTTTCCAACCCTTTGATGGCAAAATTGAAGGAAAAGAAAAAATACGTTAAAGGCCGTTGTGCCAGGTGCAAATGGCTTGACATATGTGCGGGTAATTTCAGGGTCAGGGCGGAAGCCGTAACCGGCGATATCTGGGCTGATGACCCAGCCTGTTATCTCACGGATGAAGAGATCACGGGTTCCGAAAGTGAATGAAGTGAACTGAAGTGCCTGGAATTTGTGGCACGGATAAAAGGAAAAGTGAGCAATGACTGAGAACGGATCCATAACAATAAGACCGCGCAGGCTAAGAAGGACACCTGCCATCAGGGACATGGTGAGGGAGACGACTCTTTCGGTAAAAGATTTTATTGCTCCCCTTTTTGTTAAACCCGGCAAGGCTGAAAAAGACCCCATTTCTTCAATGCCCGGCCAATATCAATTTTCAGTGGATACAGTAGTGAAAGAGGCAGGTGAGTTATGGGAACTCGGTATTCCATCGCTTATTCTTTTTGGATTGCCTGATCAGAAAGATGCTACGGGAAGCAGGTCCTGGGCGGATGACGGAATTGTACAGCAGGCCGTATCCGCCATTAAGGACCGGTTGCCGGATATGGTGGTTATAACCGATGTCTGCCTCTGTGAATATACGGATCATGGGCACTGCGGCGTGATTGTAAACGGCGAGGTGGATAATGATGCCACCCTGGAATTGCTTGCCCTACAGGCGGTATCACATGCCAGGGCGGGAGCCGATTTTGTTGCACCTTCCGATATGATGGACGGCCGTGTTGGAGTCATCAGGAAGGCCCTTGACGCGGAGAGGTATTTCAATACGTGCATCCTTTCATACGCAGTAAAGTATGCCTCTGCATTTTACGGCCCTTTTAGGGAGGCCGCCGACTCGGCACCGCAGTTCGGAGACCGGGCAGGTTACCAAATGGATCCCCCCAATGCCCTCGAGGCCTTGAAAGAGGCCGAATTGGATATGGAGGAGGGTGCCGATATAATTATGGTAAAGCCGGCTACCCCCTACCTGGATATAATTATGCGTGTGCGCGAAGTCAGTCTGCTGCCTGTGGCAGCCTATAACGTCAGCGGTGAATATGCCATGGTAAAGGCGGCTGAGATGAACGGATGGATCGACGGCAAAAAGGCCATGATGGAGATGCTGATATCCATCAAAAGGGCGGGGGCTGATCTGATCCTGACATACTTTGCCAAAGAAGCGGCCCATCAATTGAAAATTGAAAGTTTATGACGCTTTGGCGTTTTTGATTAGGCGAAAAAGGGCCCCCTGGCCTGTTAAATGCGTTTGTGACTAATCATGAAGCAGCGTGGCGTTCAGACCTTTTCTTCGGTTCCGAGCCTCCCGGCCTGGTTTTTTCAAAACGCTGAAGTGTTACCAAAATAAAGACTGAAGTTAGGTTTTTATGTCTTATAAGAAAATCCAAAATCCAAATAACCAACTAAGGCTCGTGGCATGGGAGATCACGAGAAAATGCAATCTGAACTGTATCCATTGCCGTGCCGGATCAGATAGGGGCCCTTACCCGGATGAACTGGACACGGCCAGGTGCCTGGCGATCCTGGATCAGATAGGCCGTGTGGGAGAACCGATAATCATCTTGACCGGCGGTGAACCGCTGTTAAGAGATGATGTATTTGATCTGGCCGCGTACGGCACAAAAATTGGCCTTCGCATGGTGATGGCCACAAACGGGACCCTCTTGACACCGGGCATTGTAGAGAAAATAAAGGCCTCGGGAATAAAAAGGGTGAGTATCTCTATTGATGGGGCGGATGAAGATCAGCATGATATGTTCAGAAATGTTCCCGGGGCCTTCAGGCGGGCAATGGAAGGGATCCGGCTGCTGAAAAAGGGCGGAGTGGAGTTTCAGATAAATACAACCGTAACAAGGCATAATACGCATAACATAAGAGATATTCTGGACAAGGCCGTACAGTTCGGGGCCGCCGCGCACCACATTTTTATGTTGGTCCCCACCGGCCGTGCAAGAGAAATGGTGAACCAGGAGATTGACGCACTTGAATACGAAGAACTGCTGCACTGGTTCTATCAGATGAGAGACAAGGTCCCCCTGAGCCTGAAGGCAACTTGCGCTCCTCATTATTACAGGATTTTGCGTCAACAGGCCCGTGCCGGGGGAGAAAAGGTTGACTATGAAACCTATGGCCTTGATGCCGTGACACGAGGCTGTTTGGGTGGAACGGCATTCTGTTTTATAGGGAACAACGGAATTGTCCAGCCCTGTGGTTACCTTGAAGTTGAGTGCGGGGACCTGAGGAGCTCTACTTTCGAATCAGTATGGGAGGATTCGGAGATCTTCAACAGGCTCCGTGATTTTTCTGCATACAAGGGAAAATGCGGACGGTGTGAGTATCTCAGGTTTTGCGGGGGATGCAGGGCAAGGGCATACGAGGCCACGGGCGATTTTCTGGAAGAAGAGCCGCTGTGCGCCTATCAACCTAAGTCGGCAAATAGCAAATAGCCTTTTGGCCTATGATCCGTCATCCGTCAGCAGTCAAAAACTGTTCGAACGGGCCATGAATGAATCCTGCGGCCTTGAATGGATTGTTGGCTCGTCACAAGAAGCTAAGGTTTACGAGGTCTTTTCTTCGGTCCCGACAGTCACTCAGAAAAGACTTCATAGACCTGTTATGTTGGTCGATACTATTGTCTATAAATTATGGGCAGACATGATGGACGACACAGATAAAAAAATTCTTAATGAGATCCAGTCTGATTTTCCCATTTCCTCCCATCCCTTTCACGATCTGGGAAAACGGCTTGATTTGCCGGAATCCGATGTTCTCGAAAGGATAAGAAGGTTAAAAGAGGAAGGCATCATCAGGAGAATCGGTGGAAATTTTCACTCGGGCCTGCTCAATTTTACCAGTACTCTCTGTGCCGCCAGGGTGCCGGAGGAGAAGATAGAGCATTTCGTTAATACCGTAAATCATTACCCGGGCGTGACCCATAACTATCTCAGAAACCATGAATACAATATATGGTTTACATTTATTGCTGAGGATATGGCTTATATAGATGGTGCCCTGGAGAAAATATCTGAGGAAACGGGGGTAAAAGAGATCCTGAACCTTCCCGCGGTAAAGACATTCAAGATCAAGGTTGATTTTGAAGTTTAATCTTCGTATTCAGCAAGGATTCTTTCCTTTTCCTTCTCGGTC
>Ga0307419_10001243_pt1 | contig 13255 bp, 11 predicted proteins | sample SalMarWE160230MG_2_FD_202512 | JGI IMG/M metagenome (GOLD analysis project Ga0307419, IMG submission 202512) | Salt marsh sediment microbial communities from the Plum Island Ecosystem LTER, Massachusetts, United States - WE1602-30 | ecosystem: Environmental > Aquatic > Marine > Intertidal zone... | reverse complement strand
GTACTAAACTCCGGGCACAAAACAGCAAAAAGAACAACTATAACCAGGCTAAGAGAGACCGTCACATAACCTATATTGATAACAAGCTTGAAGAGTATACCAGAGCTCTGGCCGAAAACGACGGAGATAATCAGCAGATAATACAAGATGAGATTAAAAAGCAACAGGAGAGAAAAGACAATTACAGGAATATTGAAAAGCAACTGAAAGAATCTGGAGAACCCCAGATCTCAATTTCTGATCCTGAGAGCCGGCAGATAATGATCCGAAACAATATCACTGAAGTAGCCTATAATGTACAAGCCACTGTTGACGCAAAGAACAACATTCCCATTGACTACAAGGTAACAAACCAGAACGACAGCAAAGCAATGGGGAATATGGTTCAAAGAGCAAAAAGCATTCTCAGAACAAATGAATTCACCGCTCTTTATGATAAAGGTTTTCATACCGGATCAGAGTTAAAGACCGCACAAGACCTTGGTGTAGAAACCATTGTTGCAATACCCGGGGTTCCTTCTACCAGCCAGGCTCCGAACCATGATTATAATTATGAACATTTCGTGTACGATGAACTGGCAGATACTTACACCTGTCCGCAGGGCCAGACTCTCAGAACAAACGGAACCTGGTATAAGGAATACGACAAGCGGGGTAACTTGATCATATTTAAGCAATACAAGACACGATCATGCAAGAGCTGTCCGGTACACTCGCAATGCACAAGATCAAAAAATGGAAGAATCCTTTCAAGAACCAAATTTGCAGAATATTACGAAAGAAATCGTAAAACTTATCAGGAGAAAGAACACCTCTATAAGAGACGTCAGACTATAGTTGAGCATCCCTTCGGAACGATAAAACGACAATGGGGTTTCAGTTATATCCTTTCCAAAAAGGGTATAAGCCGTGCAAGCGCTGATGTCGGATTTATGTTTATTGCGTACAATCTCAGGCGATTAATAAACATTTTAGGCTACGACCTGCTCAGAGAGTATCTAAGGATACTTAGCCCGTTATTTTTGACTGTTTTTGCCTTCTTCAGACGAAAAATAAGCCATTCCGGGACCTCTGTTTTTCCATACAATGTTTGTTCTCCAGGAACAACATTGTAGCTTAAACCGCTTTAAAATGACCGATAAACAGCACGGTAAAATCATTTTTAGACAAACTCCCGTTAGCGCCAACTTATCGCACACCTTGACTGGTCAGCAACTTGTTCTCAAACTTCTATCGTACGACAGGAATATTTTGTAAATTTGCTGCATGACAACAGAAATAAAAAAATCCAATCCATTAGCCGAAGTATTTGGATTTCCTATCCTTAACGACACTTCAAAAGCGAAAAGGTATCGTGATAAAAAACTCTGTCCATTTAATAACAAAGTTCCAAACTGCACTAAAGACAAAGCGAATGATCCTTTAGGAGTATGTAGCGTTCTTCATGAAGGTAATCCAGTAATAACATGTCCAACACGATTTAGAGAAGAATGGATTATAATTGAGAATGCTGCAAAATTTGCATTTTCGGAAAAAACTCACTGGACATCTATTTCTGAGATTAAACTTCTTGATAAAAATGGGCAATCGGCTGGAAATATTGATTTTGTATTGGTTGCTTATAATGAAAAAGGTCAACTGATTGATTTCGCATCACTCGAGGTACAAGGTGTTTATATTTCTGGCAACCTTAGGAATCCATTTGAATCATACCTTAATAGACCCACCCGCAAGTTTGATTGGCCAAATGGCTATAATTTTCCAAAACCGGACTATTTATCTTCATCAAGAAAGAGATTAATCCCACAAATGCTATATAAGGGCGGTATATTCAAATCATGGAATAAGAAACAGGCGGTCGCATTACAAAAATCCTTTTTTGAGACACTTCCAACCCTACCGACAGTTGAAAAGAAGAAAGCTGACATTGCCTGGTTTTTATATGACCTAATTCTAGATAATGATACAAAAACTTACAACTTGACTTTATCAGAAACCGTATATACTGAATTTAAACCAGCCTTAATAAAAGTAACAACCTCAGAACCGGGGGAAATTACAGATTTTATTGAGGTCTTACAAAGTAGACTTGATGAAAGATTAGAGGGCAATCCCCCAGATAATCCCTCTCTAAACGAATTAATTATTACCTGACAATGGCTTCTCAACTAACAATATTTGATTCAGAAATTGGTCAGCGGCACTCAAAGAAAATCGTAAATGTTGCTTCTGTTCCACAGAGAAGTCCATTTCGATACCCAGGTGGTAAAACTTGGTTAATTCCAACTGTTCGAAAATGGTTATCACAAGGCAACAATGTCAAAGAACTTATTGAACCATTTGCAGGTGGCGGTATTGTTAGCCTAACAGCAGCATTTGAGAAGCTTGCAGATCACATCACGATGACTGAAATTGATGAGGAGGTTGCTGCTGTTTGGGAAGTGATCCTCAGTGATCAAAACGAATGGCTTGCTAACAAAATCTTTGATTTTGATTTAACTTATAAAAACATCCAACTAGAATTGAACAATCCCCATAAAAGTGATCAAGACATTGCTTTCTGTACAATTTTAAAAAACAGGATATTTCATGGTGGAATAATAACTAAGGGATCCGGTCTAATTAAAAATGGAGAAAACGGCAAAGGAATTCATTCAAGATGGTATCCTAAGACATTAAGAAACAGGATATTAGCTATAAACTACCTTAGAAATAGGCTTTCATTTAAAAGAGAGGATGCCTTTGACATTATTGAAAGAAACAAAAACAATAATAACATTTATTATTTTATTGATCCACCTTATACAATTGCAGGCAAACGCCTATATACCTACTTTGATGTAAATCACGATAGATTATTCACATTAATATCCCAGATGAAAGGAAAATTTTTGTTGACATACGATGATACTGAAGAAATAAGGGGACTTACCAAAAAAAATAATTTAAAATTCAAGACTATTGACATGAAGACTACTCACCATTTAGAAAAAAGAGAGATAATAATCTCAGATAACTTTGAATGGTGGGATTAAAATAAAGTTGAGTAGGTAAGGGGGAATTTCACCCCCAAACCTCTCTCAGAACCGTACGTGAACCTCAGCCTTGAGTCCGCTGACCCCTTCGCTCCTAATGACATTACTCATTCATTTCATGGGTATATTCGCTACTACGAGTCAGTCCGCCACAAACAGACGCATCGCTATTTCAGCCTTTCCCTTCGGGTTCTCGGCTTTTTCGCTTAACATCGTCTGTTTGCTTCTCCTGTTCCGTAAACATGCCCGGATAGAGTTCCTGCCGTCTTAATGCCGGATACCATGCAAGCAATAATCAGGTTATACCTTGCACCTTGCTCTCTCGCAGCCGCGAACCGCTCGATTTCGATACCGTGACAGTTATTTACGACACTTCAATAACGGTTTACTTTCGTTCAACTCCTCTTCCTGATCTTTAATTTGAATCGAGTAAATTGTTTAACAATTCAAAGACACCTACTCGCCTTAAATATCTTCATGCATATAAGGGAATAAAATAAGTATTGCATTACCGGGATGAGTTATATTAACAGATTTGAATTAATAAAAGCTATAATGAATGGCGTACATCCTGACCAGGCTCAATTGATATCAACGGTTGACAGACAGAAAGTTTTAAATAAAATCTATAAAAACTAACCTGAATTACAAGATATTGGAAAATTTTTTATTACCGATAATCCAATCGAGGAAGAGAATTGGTCAAAAATGCCAGGAAAAGATAAAGAAAAAATATTACGAAAGTCTAATTGAAACTGTTGAGAAATTTCCCAACTATATATTTGGAAAGATATCATTATCTGAGTATTACCTCAATAATAACGAATTTATCAAAATCCCTGGTTTATTGGATAACAAGTTTGAAATAACTCAACATTTTCCACCCGGTACTGACATATTCCATATTTCAGCAGTAAGAGGATTTTATTTCATTACAGGCAGATATTTTGCAAAAGCCGGGAAAATTGAAAAGGCGTATAAATCATATTTTTTATTGAGTGACCTTGACAATAATCATCAAACAACCGAAATACTTGGACAGGAAATATTGAGCTATGAGCTGTATATCTTTAAAAATAATTTGATATAAGTGCAAAAAGCAGGAGAGAATCAAGCGCCAGGAGGAGATGTTATCCCTGATAGAACAGTGGCAGGAAATCGGCAAGACACATGGGTTAAAGAAATGAAAACCAGGATAAAGATTGAGTTACCACAGTTTTGCACGACAAAAAAGGAGCAAATCAAAGGTTTTGAGATGCTGATCATGCTTCGAACGTAGAAATTCTAAATCACAGTAATCCAAATATATAGTCTGACAATCAATTTTTATGTTTAATTTTAAGTTTATGAATTAATCAGGTTAAATCTCACAGCTATGAAAAAATTGTTTTTCTTATTCTTATCATTAGTAATAATTTCCTGCGGTCAACAAAAACCTCAACCGGCTGTGTCTGTTAATGATTTCACAACAGAAGGGAAAAATGTTACTGTCTATACTACAGCTGACAGTACCTCTTACAGGCTGACACAAACAGAGAAAATTCAGTTCTCTGAGCTGGAAAGTACCTCAGAAAGAGATATTTACATTTTTGCCGATCCTTCCAAAACATTTCAAACCATGCTGGGAATAGGCGGCGCGCTTACTGATGCAGCTGGCGAGACATTTGCAAAACTTCCTGTGGAAAAACAGGATGAACTGATACAGGCATATTATGATCCGGAAACAGGAATTGGATATACCCTTGCCAGAACCAACATAAACAGCTGTGATTTCTCAAGCAGCAGTTATACCTATGTTGATGATGGTGACAAGGAGCTGGTATCATTCAGCATAGATCACGACAGGCAGTATAAAATCCCTCTGATAAAGAGGGCACTTGATGCCACAAGCGGAAAACTTACATTGTTTGCAAGTCCATGGAGCCCGCCGGCATTTATGAAGGATAACAACAATATGCTCCGGGGAGGCAAGTTGAAGCCTGAATATTACCAGTCATGGGCAACCTACTATACGAAGTTTATAAATAGTTATGAAAAAGAAGGTATTCCTGTCTGGGCAATTTCCATCCAGAATGAACCGATGGCAACGCAAACATGGGAATCATGTATCTATTTTGCAGAGGAAGAGAGGGATTTTCTCAAGAATTATCTTGGTCCGACCATGGAAAAAGAGGGACTTGCTGACAAGAAAATAATTGTCTGGGATCATAACCGTGATCTGATGACTCAGAGAGCCCAGGCTATCTTCAACGATCCGGAAGCCTCAAAATATGCCTGGGGTATGGGATTTCACTGGTATGAAGACTGGACCGGAGGCCAGCAAATGTATGGCAATACCGGACTTGTCAATAATGCTTATCCTGACAAGAAACTGCTGTTCACGGAGGGCTGCAACGGGCCATTTAACAGTGAAAGGTATTATTCCTGGAGACTTGGTGAGAAATATGGCATCTCAATGATAAATGACTTCAATAACGGAACTGTAGGCTGGACCGACTGGAATATTCTTCTTGATGAGACAGGAGGACCAAACCATGTCAGAAATTTTTGTTTCGCTCCCATTCATGGTGATACAAGAACAGGAGAGCTGATCTATACTAATTCTTATTATTATATCGGCCATTTCTCTAAATTCATACACCCCGGAGCAAAGAGGATTGTATGTGCCTCAAGCCGCAGTCAGCTGCTTACAACAGGTTTTATAAATGAAGATGGCACTGTGGCTATTGTTGTGTTAAATACGGGTAGAAATAAGATAACCTATAATTTATGCTTTGGCCTCCAGACAGTAAAAGTTACAAGTCTGCCCCATTCAATCCAGACTCTCGTGATTTAGCCCCGGTAAAACATAAAAAAGATACTTGTACAAAAATAAATGGAGCAGATCGGGAAAATATTGATATTCACCGGAATAATTCTTGTAATTGCCGGTCTGATCATATATTTTGCCGGGGATAAATTCAGCTGGCTGGGGCATCTTCCCGGAGATATAAGGATTGTAAAGGAAAATGTAAAAATCTATATTCCGATTACGACAATGATCCTGGTTAGTATTGTCCTTTCAGTGGTTTTATATATTATCAGGAGATTGTTATAAGCATAACTTTGCACAATAAGTTTAGCTCTGGCGACATCCATAGCATGGATACTTATTTTATTGATCCGAAACCTGTTTTTTTTCGCTCCTTTTTCTGATGATATCCCTGACATTCAAATAGACAGATAATACCAGCGCTGTAAGGAATGTGTATAATGTGACATTATCTACCATAGAAGCATTGAAGCTGAGCCCTGTAATTCTGTCAGCCAGGTATTTGATATATGAATCCGGAAGGTCTGTACTTCCAAGCTTATAAAGGATGTTAAAGTGCCAGTCAGTAAAAGGACAATAACCTAAAGTCCCCACTATCAGTCCAAGGAACAGCCAGGAGGCTCCTGTCAGTGAAAGAATGATAAGGTTTAGAATCCTCGTTTTCTTCCATATCCACCCGAAAAGATTGAATAGAATCAGGGAGGAATGGAAAACAACGAAGAAAATATCGAGAATGTGATAGATCATTTATAAGGTTCAAGGTGCAGGGGGCCATATTCTGAATTCACCGCTGCAGTGTAGAAGGGCCATCAGGTATAGCAGTCCATCGTAATATCTCTCATTAAATCCGGAAGGTATCGGTGTATTCCATAGAGCTTCAGCGAAATCTCTGGCAATCGGATGAGTGGCAGCCAGGCTGACGACAGCATTTGTGGCAACCAGCCCTTTTGCATGATTTTTATCGAGCAGCTGCCCATCGAGGGTATACTGTGTACCGTAGGTATCTATGCCCTGAGAGGCAAAGAAAGTCTGGATGCGGTTGCTCAGCTCCTGTTCCCCGGGGTCCTTTTTCCACCACGACCAGTCGACAGCCCAGTTCATCTGGGTCCGGCGCGCGTCAAACGAGAAATTGCCTGACCGCTGGTTAAACATGGCCGTATGGGGAGTACCGTCAAAATTGGCATAGTCGGGAGCCAGTCCGGTTTTTGGATGGGTCGTCATATGAAAGAAATCACGGCTTGTGGTTGCCGCCTTTGCCCAGAACTCCCTGTCCTTCTCAGGTCCCCACAGAGCCCACAGGTCATAGAATGCCGGCAGATGATATGAAGGATCTGTAAATCCCCAACTTCCGCTGTCGGGAACAAACCGGATCATGAATTTATCTTCCTCTACCATAGGACCGACGACTCTGCGTCCGAATTTTGTGTGACCACGTTTTATCGGATGATGTCTCATGGCCGTCAGTATTTTGTCGGCCCAAGCCTTGTAGTCATATATGCCTTCCCCGTCACCCCAGCGGTTTGATGCGAAGTAAAGCGACATCACCATGTATTCTTCACCGTCAGGGGCGGCTGTTTCAGCATTTGGAATTCCATCCCTTTTCAGTGACCATGAGAAATACCCTTCTGAAGGATGTTCCGGTGAGCTAACGTACATATAAGTCATTGCCCAGTTCCAGATAGCGTCAAACTCAGCTTTCCTGTCCATCTGTACAGCTATCATCATACCGTAGGATATCCCTTCGCTTCTGACATCATTATGAAGGACATCGCTCACATAGGCAAGCGGTCCATTTTGATTGCGGCCGACCTCAAAATAAATGGCCTGGGTTGCTGAGTCTCCATGGAACAGCTGGTGAAAAGCGCTTTCTGTCCTGGTTGAGATTTCTTTTTCCGAATGGCCGCTTTCCAGAAAAAGATTGCGGTATTTTCCGGTATAAAATGCACCTTCGGGATTTCTTTGTCCGCAAACAGAGCATAGCATTAATAAGCCAATAATTAAGCAAAGCAAATTCAATTTATTCATGACTCTGATATTTAAAGTGTTTAGTCTTTCTGGATGAATCATTAAGGAGCTTTTATTTCTATCAAATTTATGATATTTTATCCTTGGTCTGTTGTGCCCTTACGCTATTATTTATCCTATTCCCTTCTGGTAGATCCTGTATTTTCGCAAAGGCTTTGCATTGAGTTTCCTGATGGCGTTATTCATCGGAGCATTATCTTCGAGTACATAGTTGATCTCAAGCCATGTATCCGGTGTATAAAGAGACTCACATAAAGCACGATATAATAGGCTGTCAATACCTTTACGCTGGTATTCGGGAATTACACCCAGGGCAAACATACGGTATCTTCTCAACCCGGGTAAACCAAAAAGCAGTTTAAGCCATCCAAATGGAAGAAGCCGCCCCTTCAGGTTTTTGATCAAAGTGTTTATATCAGGAATTGTTATGGCAAATCCGACAGGTTTACCCTGTTTATCTTCAGCAAACAAAACACCTTTGGGATGAATTATTTGCTTAAGGTCACTGGCTATTGCCTCAGCTTCTCTCATTGTCACCCTTGTAAATCCCCAGTTATCAATCAGACTCAGATTCGAGAGCTCAATTATTCTAAGCACCTCTTTATCATAGTGTTTCATGTCAACCTGACGTATACGTATATCATACCTTTTTCTGACATCATCTGTAAGCGTCATTATTCTGTCGGGAATCGTATATCCCTCCTCAACTGATATGTAGTATACAAGCAGATCTTTAACTTTCTGTAAATTAAATGATTCCAGGTGGTTGATATAGTATTCAGGATTATATGGTGCCATTATTGTCGGTGAAGGAGTGAATCCTTCTATTACAAGACCCCATTCCTGGGAAACAAAGCTCCAGGGTCCCCTCATAAATTTCATCCCTTTGCCTACAAGCCATTCTGCAGCTGTCTCGAGAAGAATTTTTGATGCTTCTTGATTGTCAATACAATCATAGTATCCAAACAAACCGATGGGTTCTTTCCATGTTTCCAGTGCAATTGCGTCGATGAATGCAGCAATTCGCCCGATAATCCTGTCATCCTGACTAAGGATAAAAAGCTTATAATCAATATGTTCAAGCGAGGGATTCTTCTTTTTACTGAACTGCCCGGATACTTCGCCAATCAATGGAGGCACCCATACCCTGTCATTTTTATAAAGCTGGTATGGGAATCTGATAAATCTTCTGAAATCAGATGAGGAGTTAACAGGGATAATTTGCATCAGGAAAGTTATTTTACAGTTATATCAGCTACCTGAGCAACGATCATATTGGACAAGTGGTAAAGTAAGAAGCACAAAAATGAATACCATTTTTTTCATTGTCATATTTATTTGATGTTTTTGCTAAATTACACTTTTCAATTAGAATAAAAATCCTAATTTTGAGATCATAAACCTACTCCATGCATCACAGCTGGGTACTCGAATATAAGATAAAGATCAACCGGTCAGGGCTCTGCTGATCAGGAGGCAGAATCTCCTTTTTATAATTCTATCCAGAATCATTCTTAAAAGAGAATCATTCTCATTTGAGAATCATTATCTAAGGATAATAATTATCATAAGAGAATAACTCTCAGGGGAGAGTTAAAACCATAAAACGATAAACAGCTATTAATACTTATTAAAAACATAACACATATGGAAAAACTGATAATAACAGGATCCGGCCTGACAATTTATGATGTTGTCAATGTGGCACGGTACGGGCAGAAAGTAGAACTCCATCCTGATGCCCGCAAGAGAATAAACGAGTGCCGCGCAATGCTTGAAAAAAAGATTGTTGCGCATGAGATCATGTATGGTGTTAATACCGGTATCGGGGAGTTTTCTGAAATGGTCCTGAATGATGACCAGATAAAAGACTTTCAGCGATATCTTGTCTACAATCATGCTGCAGGTATAGGTGAACCTGCTTCAATTGAAATAGTCCGGGGCTCAATGCTTGGCAGGATTAACGTTCATGCACATGGTAATTCAGGAAACCGTCTGGAAATTACCGAAACATTGGTGGAAATGCTGAATAAAGGTGTCACTCCTTATGTATGCCAGAAAGGATCAGTAGGCGCATCAGGAGATCTGGCACCAATGTCTCAAATAGCGCTTCTTCTCATGGGCGAGGGTCAGGCTTATTATGAAGGAGAGCTTCTCGATGGCAAGGTTGCCATGGAAAGGGCGGGAATTCCTGTCCCGGGTCTATTTGCCCGTGACGGTCTGGCTGCCATCAACGGATCAAATGTACTTACAGCTATGAGCGCAATATGGCTTGTGGATGCCAATAACTGGCTCAAACAGGCAGAAATAGCTGCATCTATGTCACTCGAGGCACTTAAAGCAAACATGAAGCCCTATACACCCCTTCTTCATGAGGTAAGAGGCTTCAAAGGAGCTGTAAGAAGCGCCAACGCGATAAATAAATGTGTCGCCGGGGGTGACCTGAAAGAGGGTAAGGTGAAATCGAAGGTGCAGGATGCTTATTCTATGAGGTCAACACCACAGGTCATTGGCTCTGCTCATGATATGCTTGCCTATGCAAGAAGTCAGGTTGAAATAGAACTGAATGGAGTCGGCGATAATCCGATATTCTTCCCTGATAAAAATCTCACACTGTCAGGTGCAAATTTCCAGGGTTCACCAGTTTCTGTTCCCATGGATATGGCAGGTGCCAGTATTACAATGGTAAGCGTGATGTCGGAAAGAAGGATGAACAGGCTTAATAACAGGGCACTCAGTGTAGGATTACCTGACTTCCTGACAAAAGGTGCCGGAATGTTTTCAGGAATGATGCTGAGCCAGTATACCGCCGATATGATGATAGTTGAGCAAAGGATTTTGTCAATGCCAGCCTCAATACAATCGATACCTGCAGCAGCCGACCAGGAGGATTTTGTTTCTATGGGAATGAATACCGCGATAAAGAATAACCAGATAATTGAAAATGCCTATGGCATTCTCGGGATAGAATTTATGGCAGCAGCCCAGGCTCTCGACTTCAGAAAAGAGGAATATAAATTTGGGAAGGGTGTACAGAAAGCAAAAGACGTAATAAGGAAACATGTTGAATTCCTCGATATTGACCGTCCGCTCTACCCCGATCACACAGTAATGAGAGAACTTGTAAGGTCGTGTGAGATCCTTCATGAAGTGGAAAAAGAGGTGGGTTCTCTTGAATGAATGTTACTTATTTATTCATTATATTTACTTATTAACCAAAATATCAAATCATGTTACGTAAAGTATTGATTTTCTTAGCTTTATTTATTACAGTCACTGCTAACAGCCAGACTAAATACACACCTACTGCTGAAAACCTGAAAAACCGTCAATGGTTGCAGGATGCTAAATTCGGTCTGTTTGTTCACTGGGGAGTATATAGCGTTCTCGGAGACGGAGAATGGGTTATGAACAACCAGAGAATCGATAAAAAGACCTATGAAAAGCTTCCTGCTTTTTTCAACCCGGTCGATTATAATCCTAAAGAATGGGTGGCAATCGCAAAAGCCGCAGGCATGAAATATATAACCATAACAAGCAAGCATCATGATGGATTTGCGATGTTCGATTCAAAGCTTACCGACTGGGATATTGTCGACCGCACGCCATACAAGAAGGATGTGCTCAAAATGCTTGCCGAAGAGTGCAGAAAAGAGGGAATAAAACTTTTCTTCTACCATTCTCAGCTCGACTGGTACCAGGATAACTATTACCCCCGCGGAAATACCGGGCAGACAGCCGGAAGACCTGACAAAGGCGACTGGTACAAATACCTTGATTTTATGGATGGACAGCTCAGCGAACTGCTTTCAAACTATGGTGAGATAGGAGGTATATGGTTTGATGGTTTCTGGGACAAAAGAGATGCCGACTGGCGTCTCGATAAAACTTACAGCCTGATACACAGCCTGCAGCCTGCATGTCTCATTGGAAGTAACCATCATCTGGCACCCTTCCCGGGTGAAGATTTTCAGATGTTTGAAAAAGACCTCCCGGGACAAAAAACAACGGGATTCAATCCTGACCAGACCATTGGTGCAATTCCTCTTGAGACATGTGAGACAATGAATAACTCATGGGGATTTAACCTGCAGGATAAAAGCTACAAATCAACAAAAAACCTGATACAGTATCTTGTAAAAGCAGCAGGATTTAACTCCAATTTCCTCCTTAATGTAGGTCCAATGCCAAACGGGAAGATCCAACCTGAATTCATCTCAACTCTCGAGGATATGGGTAAATGGCTGGAGGGAAACGGGGAGACAGTCTATGGTACCCGCGGAGGACCTGTCCCGCCTAAAACATGGGGTGTAACAACGTATAAGGGGAACAAGGTATTTGTTCATATTCTCAATTCTGAGGACAACAATCTCCTCATCCCTGACTTCGGGAAAAAAGTTAAGGGCATTACCCTCTTCAAAACCGGGGCAAAGCTGAAATACAAACAGGATGTTTTCGGTATTGTGATATCAGTACCCCAGGAGATGATTGATGAAACAGATACTATCCTGGTAATCGAAATATAAAGGATTCTGGGAGAATCGTCCACCAAGCTCCCCTCCTGGGAGGGGAAAGGGGTGGGTTTTTAAATTGATGTCTTTTTAATTTTATTTCAGATAGACCTCAAGTACGGGAATCTCAACATGTGGTTTCTGAACCGGCAGCGACAGGATCAGATCATTAGCGGTATCGTTCCGGCCTGTTGTCATTCTTATCTCCGAGGCATCATGAAGAAACTGAACATATTTAACTTTATCGGCTGTATTCTTAATTGTCAGTCTGTTTAGCGGATATGCCAGCAGATGGACGTATAGTCTTTTAGTCACAGAGGTATCCGGATTAATTTACCTAACATTTTTTTCATCCTTTCAAAATGGGATCCTTCCCAGTATATTCTGTCACATCCGGGGCATTTTTTGAAGTTTTCATAGTATTTCCTTGTACCCGGTAAAAGCCTCTCCTGAATATCATCCTTTGAAACATCTATCAGCAGGGAATTGCATTCAAGGCATCTTGAAAAAGGTTTGACCATATTTTTAAGATCAAATCTTCTGAACACTTCAATGATCTGTTCCTCTGTATGTACCGAACGGATCCAGCAGCCATGGGTAACCAGCCTGTTTTTAAGAAGTTGCTTGTCGCGTGTCAGAATAATACGTTTTTCAGATACTGAAATCCTAACAATCTCATTATCTGTGAATTCCTTGCTAATTAGAGTATCAAAACCACATAACCTGATGTATCTTGCTAACTTTCCCAGATGTTCATCCAGAATAAACTTAATATCCCTGAGCGGCTTTTGCCTCAGGTGAGTTACACCTGTTATGTCAAGGCTTTCAAATACAGGGTAAACAGAAATATTATCTTCATTGTGAACTTTATA
>Ga0307419_10001242_pt1 | contig 13256 bp, 9 predicted proteins | sample SalMarWE160230MG_2_FD_202512 | JGI IMG/M metagenome (GOLD analysis project Ga0307419, IMG submission 202512) | Salt marsh sediment microbial communities from the Plum Island Ecosystem LTER, Massachusetts, United States - WE1602-30 | ecosystem: Environmental > Aquatic > Marine > Intertidal zone >... | reverse complement strand
GCTTGTCCTCGGCAATCACCACGCGGTCGTAGTCACGGCCCAGCATGATCCCCTCCCTCCTTCTATCCCCCGCTGTCGTCCTGCTCCTCTTTCAAGAAGACGACTTCGAAGATCCCTCCCCGCGCCACTTTGTTGCTGTGGCAGAGCAGCTCCCCGCCATAGGCCCGGGCGATGGCCCGCGAGATCGTTAAGCCAACCCCCATGCCGTAGTCCACCCGTGTCCCGGTCCGCCGGCCTTCCTTCATACTCGCCAGGGGGGCGAAGATCATGTCGACATCAGCCGGATCGACACCGGGTCCTTCATCCCGCACCGTCATGCGCAGGTTGTCCCGATCTTCCACGATCGTCACTTCCACCGTACCTCCTTCCGGCGTGTAGGAGGCCGCATTGTGCAGCAAATTCCGCAGCACGGAGCGCAGGTGTGAATCCCCAGTGACCAGGATCTCCTCCTCTCCCTGCGGCCGGTTAACGATGAAAAAGACATCAGGCCAGGCTTTCCGCACTTCACCGAGCGTTTCCTGCAGGTGACGGGTCAGGGATTCCACCTTCCGCTCGAATGGCAGCACCTTATCCACCAGGAACGGGGCTTCCCGCATCAAATGGCTCCAGTGAGCGGAACGGCTCAACAGGGACCGCAGGTGCAGCGCATCGTTTTCAGTCATCATGCCGCGGTCGTCCATGACATCCATGGCGTTCAACGAGCCCTGCAGGTCATTGTTGATTTCATGCGCAAGGATTCGCATCACGAGGCCCAGGTTCTCGATGCCCAACCCCTCGCGCCTTTCGATCACCTCCATCAGGATGCTGCCGATCCGCTGTACGAACATTTCCATCCCGGTCGACATGGCCTGCTGGGTAACATCGTCGGCTTTCCAGCGTCCTTGCCCCTGGGCAATGGCCATGCCTGTGGTGATATCCCCGGCGCTGTTCTCCGAGATCCAGCACGTCAGGGGCTGCTCCCTCCCCTCCTCGTCCCGGACGCTGGTGACGATATGCCGCCGGCCTCCCTCGCCCTCCATCTGGTCCTTCATGTAGTTCTCGGCCCAGCTCGCATTCCATGTTCCGTTGATTTTCTCGGAGAGGACCGGCAGGTAGCGGCGTCGCTTCAGTTCCCCGCGTATCAGCAGACCCGGCGCCCGGACGAGAGCGATCCAACCGCTGTTCTGGGGGAAGATACCCGCCAGCTTTTCACAAATCGGATGCAAGCTCACGTCGGTCAGCGGCGGGCTCAATCCGGCCAGCAGATTGTCCAACTCGGCGAGCCAGGTGAAGAGGCTCATGATCTGCGCTTCCCGCCGTGCGGCGTAGAAGAGCAGGATCGTCACCAGCACTCCAAAGATGCCCAGGGCAAAGTTGGGTACAACGGCGACCCAGCTGCGCAGGCCCAGCGCGAGCAAGCCCTGGATGCCCGAGGCAGCGAGCGCCCCGCTAAAAAGGAGGATGGCAACCCCGGCCAGGTACAGGGGCAGGCGCCGGCGTCCTTTTCCTTCCCCTCGCCTCCACCAGCGTTTCATGCCCCCTCCGCTTCCAGGCTGTCGAGCATCCATAAAGCCCCCTCAGGTGTCAATCCCGGGGAAGTCGCCATGAACTCCAGGAAGGATTTCAGCAGCTCAGCTCTTGAACTGCCCGTTACCGATCCGTTCACAAAGCCCTGGATCTGCCGGCTGAGCGCCTGTGCGGCATCGATCTGCGCCATCAGGGGCGGATTGAAGAGCTCCATCACGCCCCGTTCAGCGTAGCAGAGCATGCGGTATTCACAGTTTCCGCAGGCCTGCCAGCCGCAAACCATCCTCGGGACGTATGCCCCTCCCCGGATGCCCGTCACGACGGCGCGTGCCAGACCCTCCAGTAGTTCGGCACCATCTCCCAGCTGCGGTTTGAACTGCTGCTGCGCTCCGCTGTGCATGTGCAGCACGTTCACAGCGGTGACCTTGGTCTCGGCTTGCTCCTCCTTCAGTTGGGCTTGACCCAATGCCAGGATTCTCAAATCCCTCGCCAGGCTGTACGGTGGTGGGAGCATTTCATCGAACAGCATCAGGGTGACTTCGACCCTGTGCACCTCCCCCTGCTCACCAGACTCGTTGGACGGCCGGCCTCGCCTTTTACCCCTCCCAATCGTCTGAATTAGGTCGGCTTGCAGGTGGATCTCCGTGGATGGCAGATCCACGAGCATGGGCACGCCCACCCCGAAGATCCCTTCCGGATCAGGTAGTTTCAGCCGGTTGCTGATATCCATCGAATCCGCAAAGGCATCGGCCAGCCCGATCGGGGCTTGAACCTGCTCCTTCTGCGTCAATTCCAGGCGGGCCATCCCGATGCGGTGTTGCTGGCCATCGATCAGCTTCCTGCGCGTCGCCAGCCCGCTGGTGTCGCTCATTTCTTGCCAGTAGCGCGTCCAGGTCGGTTGTTTGTACCGTTTCCCCTCCCGGTCCGTGATCGACCCATCCTCAAAGCGAGTCAGCAGCGCTCTGCGCAGTTGGTGATAATCAACCAGCGCCCGGGTTAGCTCCTCCCCCAGCTGCCACTGCTCCAGCCAGTGCTTCCAGACCGCCCCGAGGCATTCACCAAAGGATCTGACTTTCTTATAGGTGGATCGGTAGTAGAGCCGGATGGCCGAGTGAAGCGACTCCCGGATGAGCTTCTCGCCCGTCCGATGGCTGTCCAGCGCGGACACATCAGGCGCCAGACCCGTTTTCCGCCACCACACCCTTACTGGGCAGTACGCCCAATCCCACAGGTCATCCAGCGAAAGCTGGAGCTTGCCCCCGACCCCCTGCTCCATGGAACCTTCCCATCCTCTCCTTCAGGCTGCCGTCTGCCAGTGCAGAACGGTCCCTGTGCTAAGGACTTCAATCAAATCCGGATGCGCCTCCAGCACATACCACGCCGGCTGCGGGGATCCGTAGTAGAGACCCCAGGGCTTTGCGAGGGTCGAATGAACGACGCTTCCGCCCTCATCCAGCCAGGCCACACAGATCGGGAAGCGCATGCCCAGCATGTGAATCGAGGTGATCAACCCCCTCTTCCCGCGGCGTGATTTCGGCATCGCCATCAGAAGGCCCTCCCCACGCTCCAGGCGATCGAGGCCGAGCAGGCCTTCACGCCGTGAGGCGCTGGAGCTGCAGTAGAGGATCCGGTCGGCGATGACGCGACCTTCGGCCATCAGGCGCAGGTGTGCCCCGTCTTCGATGTTCATGTGTTCGTGGATTTGATCACAACGCTCCCCCTGGAGAGTTGGTAACGTGATCGATTACCCGAAATATGCCAGGTACGCCAGAAAGGCGGCGGCGAGGATTGAGCCGATCAAGATGATATCCCCCAGCGATCGATTCGAGGACTTCAAGCGCTGGCGCAGCCCCATGCCGAACAGCACCACGCCGATCGAGGTCACACCTGCCCCCAGGTAATAGCCCAGGCCGGCGCCGGTAAGGAGGAAGATGACGCCCAGAACAGTAATCCCGGCGCCGGCGTAGAACAACCCGCTTTGTTTGCTCTCCATTGACTATCCCCTTTCCTGGATGCGTGGATGATCTACCGCATACCTCTATATAGTAGAGAATTCGTCTCCCGTTGTAAATCATCATCGCCTCGAAATGGGGTTTTTCATGTTTGATGACTCTTTGGAGGCCAGGATGAGGCGCGCCAGCCCCTGCGCTTTCACGGGAATTCTCGCGGCATCCTCGTCAGGTTTACCGCGCCGGTGCCTGCGCACAAGGGTCGTGCCAGGTTGGAGGACGATCCCCTTCGCCATCGCTCGCCGGAACGCTCTGCGGGAGGTCCGCTTGCCTGGCGGCAGCAGGCGGATATGCTCCTCCACCGGGTAGGCCTCCCGCAGGATCCGCTCCAGTTCTTCTTCGCTCCCCCAGCGTATCCTGCCATGCAGCCGAATCTTCTCGATCCCGCCCTCTACCCTGACCTCCGCCGGTTGACCTTCTGCCAGGATGACCTGCCTGCCCCCGATCTTTAAATCTCTCCATAGCGCACTCATCGTCAGGTGGATCTCCGGGATGGCGTCATCACGAAGGACCCAGCGGCGTACGTGTGGCGGCCGAACCGTCCACTGAAAGGAAACGCCGGGCCTTTCATCCCTTTCCAACGCGACCCACAATCCGCACCGTGGCAGGATCCAGACCCTCATGCTCGATGCAGCCCACTCGCGCAGGGGAGTCCGGTCCGGGATATCGACCCTGAAAGAACCCCCTGGATCACAGGTCCCGTTCAGGGCAGCTTCTTGAAGGAGACATCGTGATTCTTTGGCCGCCTGGATGGCCTCGATCGAACATCCCGCGTGAGGCGCCTCTTCGAACCCCATCAAGCCCCCCAGCAGGCCGTCGAATGGGTAATCGGTCTGGTAGGCGGTAAGGTACTTCAATGTGCTGCGTCCGATCCTGCCGGCCTCCCACTCCAGAATCTGCGGCCAAGCCCTTCGTTTCGAGATTCCATAAAGGTGGAACCGGGTGCCGGCGACCTTCACCCAGGCCTCCGGTTTGAGGTCCATCCACGCTCCGCTGAGCATGACCAGCATGCGCCGGATGGTCTCATCCAAGTGAAGATCCGCGAGGTGAGCGCGTACGCCGGGATCCCACAGCCGCTCAGCGATATTGAGCCAGAATCGGGCACAGTCCAGGGGTCTGCCAATGGGTCGGCAAAAGCTCCTATTCCTGACCAGTTCGTGGAGGAAGTGCTCTGTCTCTCGCTCGAGATCACCCTCGGACCAGGTTTTTCCTCCGGATGACCCCCCTTCCCCTGCAAGGTGTGCAAATAAAGCCGGCGCGCCGACCACCCTCTTTTTGCCCTCGGAGAGCCCCTGATCGGCAGCGAGAATGGCTGCAAAAACCTCCGTAATGCCTGGCATCGCCTCTCTGCCCGCTTCATACGCTTCAATCTCCCTCAGCCCCTCCTGAAGCGAGATGTATCCCGGTTCCCCCGCGATGACACGCAGCTGCCCGCGATCCCCATGGCCGAGGATCATCCTGCCGTCCTCCCCCTGTTCCCAAACCACTCCCAGATCGCGGGCAAGGTCCACCAGCTTCTTCTTCTCGGCCGGGCCCGATTTGGCTTCAAAGATGAGCCTGGTTCTGCCCTCCGAGCCGAGGGTAAGCGTCTTGCCTGAAGTCTCCATCACCCAACCCAAATTCCCTGCTCCTCAGTACTCGCACGCCACCTGACTCTGGATTGACCGAATCACCAAGCTAAGAACGGACACCAGGCCACCAATCCCACGACAATCAGGCTCCACCGCTGCGAATTTCTATCAAGTGTTCCATCAGCCCTTCCCCCTGGCGCTCATCGCATGGTGCACCCTCTTGCCACTCTCCCGGCAGGGTTTGCATCCTTCACTCCTCCCGATCCGGGACGTCGAGGCCGGGCAGGTCCAGCGCCTCCTCCGGGTACGGACGCGTCCCTTCGGATGAGTCCATACCCTCGTCGCTGATCGTTCGTACCAACCTGTGAACAATCCCCTTCACAAGGTCTGTTTCTTTAGGCTCCGATCGCTCTTGAGTCAGCTCCTGACCCTTGTTACCCGCCTTCAACTCGCACTGTACTGTATCCATTCCTGTTCGCCCCTCTTCGGCGAGCTGCGCCTTAGCTCCCGATTTCGCCATGGCTGCACCCCCAGCAGCGGTTGGCCACCCATCCCTGTGATCGTGCTCCAGATCTCCCTCCAGGGCGCCATCCCCCCGATTGCTTCATACCTCAAGCCCACCCTCAAGCTGCCTGTGCTCGATGAAACTGGCACATTGATCACCCAAGGGCTGTCTCCACTGAGCAACACCTTTGTTTCCCTGTACCGGTACTCTTTTCCAGGGTTACTTTGATCCCGGCGGTTTGGCATGTTGGCGCGGGATTGGGCTACATGGGAGCCTCATTTTGATTGGTTTCACTCGATTCCCGGAAATTAGAGCTTTATATGATTGTAGGAAATTTAGAGAGGGTTTTACCGGACCTTGCCGTCACCCAAGCGTGACGTAGCCGTCCCATAGCTCATAAAGCAATTTGAGCTACTTAAATGGTATAGGGCTCACGGATGCGAACCGTGAGGTCAATGCTTCAAATTCATTCGCGGCCACCTCAGAACGACGTTGGACTGATAAACCATTGTCCACTTGAATATTTCGTTGTTACCTACCACCACAAACATGATATGTTAATCTTTCTACCTTCAAGACAGAGTATCATTCACTTGTGATTGGCTTCCTCTAGTTGAATTGGATGTCCTACGATCACTGCCTTGAATACGCAATCCCATCAAGTTATTGGGGGAAAAATAGCCATTACCATCTACTACCCTTTTGATTCATTCATTTCCACGATACGACTTGCTCCGAAGAAACACTCAATAAACCAGGCGGTATCACCTACGGGGTTTCCTTGAAACGTGGGAACAATCCTGAAAATATGTGTAACCCTGATTCCGCCCCTTGTGTAGAGATTATTCAGTAGTTGGCTTAAGGAAGGGGATGAGAAGAAGGCGTGTTGCAGCTGGCGGCTTGGACAAGCCGAGGTTCCAGGGTTCCGGCGAGCCAAGTTCCAGAGACATGGCAAATGCATCATCAAAGAAGACGTACGACTAGGGGTACTTTGTATCGCCTGGGCCTTTTCAAGTATTGACTTCAACTATCCAATTTGTCACGCCTCGATTTGGTAAGTATTTCCACGAACGATAGCAGGAACGCCACATTAAGCACTTTCAGCGATCTATGTTAAACATTGGAGAAAAAGCCAAGTGATTAGAGTAAATATCGAATTTCCAATAATTACCTTAAATAGTCAGCGCCATTACCAATCCAATGATACGCGAGCACCAATTCCAATAATCACCCATTTTCCTATAAACGCCCCCTCTGCCGTTGATCCCTGCCTTATCCACAAGGTTCCGTTTGGGACAAATACGTGTGCAAATACTGTGGATCTAATCCCAAACTTGGCGGCTTTTGGTGTAGCTCCTAGACTTCCGTTATTACCATTTATGCCATTTATATAGAGGACGATATCTGCCGAATCAAGATCTTGAGCATCTCCCGATGGGCCCAGAAAGCTACCCTGATCAACCTGCAATTTTCCCTCGATACGCATTTGCACAGGAGCCCTGGCATAAAGAAACACGTTCAAGCCGATATCCCACTCTTTAAAATGGTATATGCCCCCAGTGAAAATAACGGTTGCCCCTTGTCGGGCTTCAAGAATTCCGTAACTACCGGGATGTAGTATGAGCGTTTCTCCCGAGGGTACATCGATATCTATCTCGCTTGGGGTAATGGCTGGCATGGAAGGAAGTGATGTCGTTAGTGGTAAGTCTACCGGAGAAAAGTGTTCCCCCAGCACTTCACCTAGACCGCTTAACTCGTTGTAGTAGGCATCGTAAACATGTGAATTTTGTTTAAGCTTGATACTATCGCCCATGACTCGCGAATCAGGATTATCAATTGTTGCACCTATACCTATTGTTACCTCCTCATTACCAGAGAGGTAAGGTCCATCGCTTGCAATATTGACACCAATATCTCCACTTTCAACAACTGCATTCTGCTTCAGGTAGACCCCTTCCTCCCCTAGTACGACAAAGCCACTAAGAACTGATCCGAATCGAAGCGTGTAGGGAAAGTCTGCGTTCCAAGCACCGTTAATCCCGAAGACTCTAAGAAGATAATCATCTGGTGGAGCATCTGAGAGCTCAAGGTACTTGTCTTCGATGCCACCCTCATTTACCGTCCCAACCCTTTCTTGATCACTCATTCGAATCACGTCAAACCCATAGCTCGCTGGGAGATTTGATAGAGAGATCTCTATTTTCCCAGTCGTGTTTGTATGGAACAGAAACCAATCTTCATCTCCGATCAGATCAATGTAATAAAGTAGGTCTTTGTTCGAAGGACTCTCCGATGCGATAAAACCGGGTTCATCCGGGGCGTCATCCGACTGAAGTTCTGGCATTAATGTCGGAGTTGGAATGATAGGACGAGCTGTAATTGTTGGCACGACCTCGGAAAGAGAGTTTACAAATCGATCTGCCGGGACATCAAAGTAAAAAGTATCTCCACCTTCTGAATCGAGGATTAACCGCTCACCTACCGCGTCCACGATCTTGATTGAACCTGATTTTACTGGTGTTTCATGCCAGGATTCGTCCATTCCCCTACTTCCGCCAGAACGGGTGACTATTATGACCCCTTGACTCGGATCTTGAGTACTTACGCCAGGGTATACGATTATGACCTCTCTACCGACGTTCTCAAACCATGCAAGTCCAGTATGCTCGAAGAGGCCCATGTAATAAGCGCTGGCCAGACCGAAATGTTCCGTGACCATTCCTGAGCCAACAGGTGTGCCAGGGGGTCCATAGATCTCTATTTCCATTGGGGTCGGTCTTTCTGATAACTTTGATCCACCAGTCGGTATCGGTGTCAGCACTGCTGCCTCTCGAGTCATTTCTTCGGCTACGACAATGGTCTGCTTAGGACCTGGATAATTGGTGGGAAATGGCGTAGGGCTTGAGCCCCGGGGGAGACCGAGGGCTAGAGAAATTCCAAATACTAGAGTAGCTATTGTAGCCGCCATTAAGATCGCAACTGGGTACTTAATCTTCCATCTTTTTAACATGGCTACTCCTTCAGATCTGCTTGCCAAAGGATGTCTGTAGACCAAGGAAGTACAATTTGCCGAGTATCGGGATCACCAAAAAGCGCGTCGAAGAGTTGTTCCCAGCCATTCTGGGGTGAGTTCTCTGTTCCTGGTAAGCAATTCCGCAACTTGCAGGCTCCCTCCTGTGTGAGAGAGCCTAAGAAGAATATTTGTGTGTGAAATGGTGTGCTCTCGGGTTCACAGTTTACACACGTAGCACTATATTTACTTAGTCCCTCCCATTGTCCGGCATTTGTTCCGTCCTCTCTGTAAATCTCGGGGAGAGGCCATGCATTTGAATTTCCCCAAGCAAGATACCAATAATGATCACGGCACCAAGGATAGTCAGCGCTGCCGCAAGCCGTAGCACAATTTTCACAAGTTCCATAGTTGATATACTTCTTTGTAGGCGCTGCCAACGAATAGGCCGCGGCCCATGCGCGAGCACCTTCTGGTTTTACTTGTTCAAGCTCGCCTGTAGTAAAATTATATATATTGCCCCAATCCTCAATGTCGATTGCACCAACAACCGCAACCTGTCGACGCCAATTACATGTATAACTGAACTCGTCTGCTACACATTTTGCGTGAATAAGCCAGTCGTTTAAATTTTCGATCATCTCGCCCCATGCCGTGCCATGATCGCTTGCAGGATCAATATAGAAACCTGCAATCCCAGTATTGTTTGTACCAACACCGATAGTGAGATAGGCATCTTGATAATAAGTTGAGCACTTCCAGTAACCTCTAATGTATTCTTGCACCGCAATTTTAATTTTTTCTATTGGGGCGAAGACGTTTGTTTGAGGTAAATTGGTTCCGAGAACTCCGTTCAAGCGTTCCGGATTACCAAAATCCAAGAGTACAACTACATCCTCGTTTTCTTTCGCTGTTTGGCAACCAGCATTTCGCAGAGAATTCCACTCCAACCGTATTCCTCTATCTGACCATGACCAAGTATTCCAATAACGGCTAATTGAGGATGGTGGATGAGTAGCAAGAACTATCACCAACCGGGCAACATCTCCAATATATGTTTCTGGTGGCCTCTCAATTCCAATTACTCGTCTATGTCGATTCGCGGGATCAAGATCTGATCCATTACCGAGAGCCACACTTTGAAAAATAAATGCTATCGAATTTCCATTTTGCCAATCGTGTTCAACGAGCTCAATCAAAATCGGTGTGATGTCAGGTGTCCTTCGGCTTTGTGATAACTGCCATAAATCAGTAGAAGGGATATCCCATGGTACTTTTTCTGTTGTCAACGCCCTATCTTCTGGTTTATAGGGTGATGCTCCAAATGGTTGAGGGTTAGATGATGCCTCACCGTATATGTCCACGAGAAGATTGTTCGAGTAAGGACCGTCAACGGTGAACTCTAGATATGCGTAGGCTATTCGCGTGCCTTCCGGGATCGATACATTTGGGAAACGGAATCCACTGATGATCGGTTGACCGTCAGGGCACTCGCCTATATAAATTTCATTTGCGCTTGTGCTGTAATAGCAACTTCCAACAGGTGGATAAGGAATTATCGATCCTGCATCGTCCGTGCCATTCTCGGGATAGAATATGCATTCATTTTCGTTACATCCAGATGTGCCAACTGCCGAGAGACCACTTACACTTTCCATTGCCGTCTCAGTGGGGAGAGGCGTTGGTTCATGCCCAGCCGTTGGAGTAGGGTCTTGTGCTGAAGCTGTTGACCATAAGATTGCTGTCAATAGTACAAAGAATGTAAAGATAATGAGGAAAGGGCTGTAGAGGTGTTTGAATTTCATCGGTGACCTCCTTATTAATAACAAATACCCAACCCATTGCCGGGTCGGGCATGTACCGTTTCGTTCATGATCCCCCCTTCTTTTATTAAGGAAATAATAAAGAATCGGACAATTATTAATCTATTATAAAGATCGACATGTAAATGTCAATTTGATATACCTTACTTCGTAAATTCTCTATACCAATCGCTCCCACAATAGACCTTCTGGCTCGCATGTTTGGGATTTGGCAACAGAAATGATGGGTCTGGTTTAATCAGGACACACTTGATACCCAAGAATGCCCCAATACTTGTAGCTATTGTTAGGATCAAGGGAACTAGACTGTCATGCACGTCCAAGTATCTGGCTGAGAGCACTTCAATATTCTCGTAACCATCGACACCTTATAAAAACCGCCTGCGGTATTCAGTTTGCAGGATTTGAACAATCCTACGAATCACCTTGTGTTTTATCTCTTGACAGATTTTGCGTTGATCTGAAAGTAGGTTGATTTCCCCGCTTCTAACAACCAATTTCAGTTCCTTATCCGCTTTCTGTTTCTCACCCCACCGATCTCTTTCATTAACCAACCTTGTACTTGATCGATTGCTGCTCACCTTTTCTAGGTGGTGTTCGCCTGAGCTCTCGCTTTCGCCATGGCTGCACCCCCAGCAGGGGTTGGCCGCCCTTGCCTTCAACCGTGTTCCAGATCTCCCTCCAGGGCGCCATCCCCCCTATCGCTTCATACTTTAAACCCACCTTCAAGCTGCCCTTACTCGTTAAACCTGGCGCATTTTGGATCCACCAGGGTTCCTCCTCCGCTAGCACCAACCGCTCCATCAAGACCGTCCAGCCGTGCACCCCCCTGTCCCGCATCATCGCCAGGATGCTCGCCTCCCGGGAGGGCGTGCCCTCGATCACCCAGACCAGCGCTGGGTTCATCTCCTGCAGGCTCTCCCAGATCGAACCGTATCCGTCCAGCTTGGATTCCAACCGCTTCAGCGGGATCGTGCCCCGATCGACCTCGAGCCAGAGCGTGTGCTCGCACACAGGCTTGGAGGCCGAGGCGGCTCCGTCCATCCAGCCGCGCTGGTTGATCCTGACCCACACTAGCCCATCGGGCTTCACCACACCGGTTTGCTTCTCCTGGCCCCGCCTGCGGTGATCCCTGTAAAGCAGCCGGCTGCCGATCGTGGTCACAACGCGGGTCTGCACCTCCCCGATCGCATTGCTCACCCCCCTGCCCCCGTAAACAAGCGCCAGGGCGAATTTCCTGACCAGCGCATAGTGGTCCCCGAACATTCTCAGCCAGGCCAGCCCGTATTTCGGACGGCGGCTCACCCGGTCTACCACCTGCGGCCAGGGGTGCATCCGCATCATGCTGCTGATCGACGTCCCCCAGTACGCTGCCAGCATCTCCAACGCCAGCGAGCTGAGCACCTTGCGCTCCTCCAGCCGGTCGCGTGCACGCGGGGAATCGGCTGTCTCCAGCAGGCCCTGCCCTTCCAGCGCCTCCAATCTGGCCAGGATCTCCCGCAGCCTGCTGGCCTCCTCCGTCTGCAGGTAGGCCAATTCGTAGCGCGTCATCAGCGGGATGTTGCCCGCCTTAACCAGGAGCGCCCAGTCCAGCTCGTCCAGCCCTTTCGCGATCCCCGCCAGCAGGCTGCGCTTATGGGATCGCCGCTGTCGCAGACGAATGTGCGTTTCTACCTCATCTCTCCCGTATGGCTTCCAACGTTTGGCGTTGCGCCCATACCCCCTGGGCCGAGCGATCCGGTTCAGGTTGCCAGCGGTATGCATCACGAAAACTTTCTTACCCCCACCCCAGGTACGCTCGACCTGCCTTGCCAGGCTGTCCATCCGGGCCGTGTCTTCGGTCAGGATGATGTCGCTTACGTCCCCCCCGAAGTCCTTCGGCGGCGTCTGGATGAACCGCAGCGCCTCCGGCGCACAGCCTCCCGGGTCTGCCCAGACCCTCCACCAGTGCTCCTTCCAGAAGAACTCGCCATCCGCTTCAAAGCCCGGCGCCATGCTGGAGAGGGCTGCCCCCCTTCCCATCACCTGGAGCGCGTAGCGCCGTGCGAGTTCCGATCGCGTCCGATCCATCAGCGCGCTCATCGGCTCGCGGGCATCGGCGTAGCAGGTACCGACCCCCTTCACATGCACCCGTTTCAACCATGGCTCGCTCTGGGCCAGCATGGCACGGAAGACATCAGCGCCGTAGAGATCGCACAGCGTGCGCTCGCTGACGAAGGGGTGCCGCCGCACAAAGGCCCACAGCTCACCTCGATCAGGCATCGTTATCATCTTCATCTGGGCTATCGTCATCGGGCAGGCCCATGGTCAGGAAGTTCTCCCATTCTGCGTCGAGGATTTCCTTGCCGAGGATGGTTTCGTGGGGAGGAACCTCTCCCACCGCCTCCACGCCGACATCCCACGGCATCCCGGTTTGTTCCAGCAGGTCTTCCTCCACTTCACCCCCTTTGGCGGCCGGCAGCAGCACGCGGGCAGCCTGGGTGGAGGCTGCGCCCGGTGCCGCCTGTGTTCGCACATATCCAGCCCCCACCCCCGCGGTGCCGAGCGTCACGCCGTAGCGGTCGAAATACGTCAGCATCTCGTTCGCCTTTTGGTGTGCCACCTCATAGGGAAAGCTGTATTCGGCCCGCAGGACTTTCACCCGGTCGGCGAGCAGCTCGTCCAGCTCTGGCGGGGGTCCGCTTTCAAAATAGAAGGGCCTGCTCATCCGGCCGTCTTCCCGCTCAAGGCGGACATAGGCCTTGAAGGGTTCCAGGCTGATGAGCGTGTCCGCGGTTGGACCACCCCACTCCTTGCTCAGCTCGAACCGGGAAATGTACTCGGCATCATCTC
>Ga0307419_10001241_pt1 | contig 13265 bp, 6 predicted proteins | sample SalMarWE160230MG_2_FD_202512 | JGI IMG/M metagenome (GOLD analysis project Ga0307419, IMG submission 202512) | Salt marsh sediment microbial communities from the Plum Island Ecosystem LTER, Massachusetts, United States - WE1602-30 | ecosystem: Environmental > Aquatic > Marine > Intertidal zone >... | reverse complement strand
CGGCATTTTCGAGAATGGCGGGTTCACCAGGACGCATGCGTTGATAGATTTCGATTAAAGCTTCCTCACGAGAAGTGGTGGGGTCTTTTTCGAGGGTAGAGAGAATGTAGGGATGGTCTGGGTCGATGTCGACTTGTTTGAAGAGGTGGAGGATGTCTTCGTTGGTGGTGTAACCAATAGCGCGTAAGAGAACGGTAACGGGGATTTTGCGGTGACGGTCGATTTTAACGGAAATAATGTCGTTTTTGGCGACCAAGACTTCGAGCCAGGAGCCGCGCATAGGGCGAAGTTCGGCTTTGTGGAGCATGCGACCGGTAGCTTCATCGATTTCGCCAGAGAAGAAAACGCCTGGAGAGCGAACAAGTTGGTTAACTACGGCGCGTTCGATACCGTTGATAATGAAGGTGCCGGTAGGAGTCATTTTGGGGATGTCGCCGAGGAAGATTTCTTGAGTGGTTGACTGGCCGGTTTGTTTGTTGGTCAAGGTAGCCTTGACTTTGAGAGGCATGTCGTAAGTCAAGCCTTTGTCTTTGGCTTCGTTGGGGGTAAGTTTGGGAGGGAGAAAAGTGTAATTGCTGAAATCGAGGTGCCAGTTTTTGCCGGTGAAGTCTTCGATGGAGCCGATTTCTTCAAGGACTTGCTGAATGCCGTGGTCAAGGAACCATTGATAGGAATCTTTTTGAACTGCTACCAAATCAAGTGGTGGAAGTGGAATGTTGCTCTTTCCCCAATATAATCTTGATTGGCGCTTAGTTGGCATAACAGCTTCCTTATGAAGGCAGATTGGTTAAGATGACAAAAAAGGGCAACGGTAATTGCCCAAGGGGCTGAGAAGAGGGAGAAGGACTAGTTTGAGGTGAGGGCCCTGATAACAAAAAAATTCAGCGTACAAAGTACGCCTAATGGATTAGACTGAAGGTAATATATCAAGTAATCTGGGAGCTGTCAAGCCTTGAGTTAGCGAAGGTGGCGGTTGATGTTTATTTGGTGCTGGTCGTAGGTAGTAGCATAGTGCATTTGGCTCTCGTTGTCGGTGAGGTAGTACCAATAATCGGTGTTTTGGGGAAAAAGGGCGGCTTGGATGGAGGAGAGGGATGGGTTGCAGATGGGGGCTGGAGGAAGACCGGGGTGGAGATAGGTGTTGTAGGGAGAAGCGAGCTGTTTGTCGATGGCTAGAGGGGTGGGCCACCAGGTTTGGTTAGTGTTGCTGTAACCTTTGATGTATTGGAGGGTAGCGTCGGCCTGGAGAGGCCAATCGGCTTCGAGTCTTTTCCAGAGAATGCCGGCAATGATAGGACGAGCCTCACCTCTGGCTTCACGTTCGATGATAGAGGCCATGGTGAGGATTTGGTTGGTGGAGTAAGGAGATGAAGTGAAGGCCTGGGCGAGCGGACGAGTAACTTTGGTGGTGAAATTGTGGGTGAGAGTGGTGATAACTTCTGGAGCGGTAGTGGATGGGGCGAAACGGTAGGTGTCGGGGAAGAGTTGACCTTCGAGGTTTGGGGTTAAGGAGAGAAATTCGGCGGAGTTGAAATCGAGATCACGGGCGGCGAAGGTTTGGTTCAAGGTTGCGGCGATTTCTTCGCGGCGCCAGCCTTCGATTAAGGTGACTTGGATGTCGTCGGAGTGGGAACGAGTAAGTTGCTGGGCGATGTCAAAGGCGGACATGCTGGAGCTGAGAGAAAAGTTACCGGCTTGGATGTGTTGGGCTAGACCTTGGAAAACAACGGCGAATTTGAAAGCGCTGGGGTTTTGGATCAGGTTTTGGTCTTTGAGGCGGAGGGAAATACTGGTGAGGGTTTCGCTGGGTTCGATGACAAAATTGACGGTTTGGTCGGAGGAAGGTTGGGGAGCTTTGAGGGTGAAGTAAAGGGGCAGGGAAATGATGGCAACGAGGAAGATGAGGCCGAGGACAAAAAAAGAAAGAACCATGACGGCTGAGTTTTTGGGTTTTTTGGTGCGATTCATGATTGATGGTCTAGATAATCTTGAAGAATAATGGCGGCGGCGAAGTGGTGATCGGGGCCGGTTTTGGTTTTTTTGGATGAGTGGCGAAGAAGTTTTGAGGCTTGGTGTGAAGAGAGAGTCTCGTCGTGGAAAGTAATGGGGATTTGGATGTGGGAAGCTAGTTTGGTGGCGAATTGTTTGGTGTCTTGTGCCATCTGGTTTTCGGAGATGCCGATGATGAGGCGGTCGATGTGGTGTTGGTCGATGAGGTTGGGGAGTTGATGGAGGACATCCGAGGTGGGAATGGTGCGGAGGGGTTCGGCCAAGGGAGTGGTGGCGAGAGCGAGGCCGGTGTGAATGCGACCGTGATCGAGACAGAGATAATTCATAAAGCTCATGATACCAGCTTGAACAAGAAAACGAATTAATAGAAGCTAGAAAGGTTGGTTGTAATCCTCAAGCTGAGCGACGACGACGCCGCGGCGGAGATAAGTACCTTCGGGAACGCAAGTAATGAGATTAAGCTCTCGGTTGTTGTAACGCTGTTGAAGGATGTAGACGTCCTCGGGTTTGATTTCGAATTTGTCTTTGACGGAGTATTTGTAACTAATGCCATCGTAATCGACAAAGATTTCGTCACCGGTGTCGAGAGTCATGATTTTGCTGAAGATGGAAATATAGCGGTGTGGGTTGTCTCGACTGGGGTTATAGAACTGGCGGAGGACGGAGTGGCCAAAGATAACGGGCGAGCCGAGTTGGCCAGGATTGGCGGTGCCGGGGTATTGGATGAGGTGGTCGGAGAGGTCTTCACCACCGATGTAGACGATGGCATCTTCGATGTTGAGAGAAGGGATGCTGATGGTATAGTGGGTGATCTTGGAGTTTTTAGAATCGAGATAGTTTAGGCCCGGGAACCAGTTGGAGGCTTTGGTGTAGTCGATTTCTTGGCTGAGGACTTGGTTGGTGAGAGGGGAAGTAGTGAGGGTGGAGGTGTTGGCTGAAGTGGGAGCGACAAAGGCGGTTTGGTTGATGTTGATGGGAGTGATGAGTTCGGCGCGATTGAGTGAGGGTGAGATGAAGAGTTGATAATGGATAATGGGCCAAGTGACGTTGGCGATGATGAGACTACCTAAAGTGATTAAGATGGCAGGTGCGAGTTGGTGAAGCCGGTGAAAACGAGAGGGGGGGGAGGGAGTAGGAGTTTGAGAGGAAGTGGGGAGAGTGGGATAGGGATTAGCAACAGGAGCTTTTTGATAGACGTAGAGAGTCATGGTTAATCGGTGGTAATGTGCAGGTTAATTTTTGATTCAACGCGAGGAAAGGTTTTGATGAAGGAGGGAAGCCAACGAGGTTGAATGTCGATTTCGACACGAGTAAAGTTGGGAAGGGATTGGAAATAATCTTGAGTAACTGAAGGGAAACGGCCGTGGATATCGGAGATGATGATGGTAGGGTCGAGGGCGGGGATGACTTTGGATTTGGCCTTGGCGGAAATAACGACGGTGTCGTCTGATTCGGGTTCGGAGGAGATGATGTCTAATTCTGATTGGCTTTTGACGAATTGATAGTTTTCTGGAGCTGAAGCAACGACTTGTTGTTCGATTAAGTGGTTGATGTCGGAGAGGTTGTAGGTCATGACTTGGGTGGCCGCAGAAGAAGTGAGAGAGATGCTGGTGGCTTCGTCTCCAACATCGGCGGAGAAATCCTGGGAGAGGTCGAGATCATCTGGGGTGAGAAATACGGCGCCGATGACGGTGTCGGTGGTGGAATATTGAGATTGGATTTGTTGTTTGAGTTCCTCGAGAGCTTGCGAGGTTAGATTGGTGACGTCATCTGGGGAAACGGCGGTGACTTGGCGGCTGCTACCACCGGCGATATCGGAGGTGGCTTTAGCGATGAATTGGGATTTGGAATAGTTGGCGAGGGAAAATTCGGTGCCAGAACCAAGATTGTATTGGGCGCCGATGTTGACGGCGGTGATGGAGACATCGGCGGTGGCGGGTTCGGTAGTGATGGAAAAATCGGGATTTTCTTTGGATGAGGCGGAGGCGATAGTAACGGTGTCGTTGATAGAATAAGTTAAAGAATCGGGTCCGATAAGTTTGGTGGCGGCGGGAAGAGTTTGGTTTTGGAGAGTACGGTTGTAGATAGTGACGCGTCCGGAGGCGGATTCGCCAATCAAAAGAGATCCGGTGGCGGCGGTTTGGACGGTGGAGGTGGCGGTGGCGGAAACGATGCGGCCGGGGATGGTAGCGGTGTCGAGATCGACCTGATCGAGATTGGAATCGATGGTGAATTCAAGCTGGGTGTCGATGATGCGGGGAGAGAGAAAGAGGGTGACGTCGGCGGTGGGAAAGTACCAATAAGCAAAACCGGCGGCAATAGAACCGGAGATGGTGAGGAAAAGAAGAATAGCGCCAACTACGCTGGTGTTTTTGATACGGGAAAGGTGGTGGAGGGAGGAAAGGGAGGAAAGGGAGGGAAGAGGAAAGCGAGGTAGACGGAAGACAGAAAAGCGGCCGGGTGATGGTACTTCAGGTTCCAGGTCGTCATCGAGTTCCTCGTCTTGCGAAAGGGAGGCCTCTTTTGTTGGTTCTGAATCGTCTGGTGTGTCGGCCACGGTGGAGAAGTTGTCGCCGGCTTTGAGGTGGTCGGTGAAGCCGAATTCCTCTGAGAGATCGGGAATGTCTTGAGTTGAGGTCTGGGATTCATCTGGAACGTCGGTTGATGTGGATTTGGGAGAAAGGGGAGGGTCGGGGTTGGTGGAGGAATCGGGAGAGGTGGTTTCGAGGGCTTTGATGACTTCGGCGCCGGCAGCCTGGACAACGGCGGTGATGGTTTCGTCGGGAGAAAAGGTATCGATTTTGGGAATGTGAAGGAAAGGAAGACGGTCCTGCCATTCGTAAGAAATGAGTTCTTGTTTGTGGGAATCGAGGTTGGTGTGGCCGTCAAAAACGATCATGTTGGCTGGAAGAGAATCGAGGTCTTTGAAGCGAGCGATGCCTTCTTCGACATCGGCGCCTAAGTCGTCGCTTCTACCAACGGTGTGAGATTCAATAATAGAGCCGTTTTTGACCAAGGTGACTTGGAGGTCTTGGTCGTTGACCCCGATCAAGATGCCAGTGAAAGGACCGCCTTGTTTGGTTTTTAAATACTGGATGATGGCTTCTGTCGTGACGACGAAGCCGATGGGTTGCATTCCGAGTTTTTTGGTGAGAGTTTGGAGAAGAGGTTTTTTGTCTACTTGAATGGAGCTGCCGGTAACCCAGGATTCGGGAAGGCTGAAGATGACTTGGTCGGGTTCGGGATCGATGTTTTCGAGGGCTTTACTGAGAGAAGTATCGACGGTGGCAACGAACTCGTGGGGATCGGAGAGGGTATATTCTTCGATGGATCCGGTAGCGATGAGGTTGGGTCGGGTACCGACGACTTCCCAGACAGCGGTTTTGACGGTTTCACGACCGATTTCTATGGCGAGATATTTATGGGTGTTGGAGGAGGTTTTTTTGATTTGGGTAAGAAGGTTGTTGATTTCCATGTGGCAGGATGATTGGTGTTGCGATCGACAAAACCTCACACAGGGTGTGGGTTAGCAGAGGAGAAGAACGCTATGACAAGACGGCGTAAATACGGCGCTTGCCGGAACCGATAGACTCCTGTTTGGTAATTCTAACAGTGCCGATTTGGCCTGTCGAGGAGACATGAGGGCCACCGCAAAATTCTTTGGAGTAAGGGTGCTTGGAGTCACCGATGGTGTAGACGCTGACCTGGTCGGGGTAGGTTTCTTTGAAGAAAGCCAAGGCTCCGGATTTGAGGGCTTGGTCGCGGTCTTCGATGGTTTTGGTGACGGGGAGGTCTTGTTTGATGGCATGATTGATTTGGGATTCGATGGTTTGGATTTGTTGATCAGTGAGTTTGTGGGGATGGGCGAAGTCGAAACGGAGACGTTTGGAGGTGATGTTGCTCCCCTCCTGGCGGATGTGATTTCCAAGTACTTGTCTTAATGCTGTATGGAGCAGATGGGTAGCAGTGTGGAGTTTGGTGACGGTTTCGGAGTGGTCGGCGAGGCCACCTTTGAACATGCCGGCGGAGGCGGTGCGGGATTGATGTTGATGTTTTTCTTTGGCTTTGTCAAAGCCATGGAGATTGACTTGAATATTGTTTTCCTGGGCAAATTCTTGAATCAATTCAGGTGGAAAGCCGTATGTTTGATAGTAGTCAAAAGCTTGGCGGCCGGTGATGGTAGAACCAGAGTGGCTGAGGATTTTTTTCATGCCTTGCTTGAGAGTTTGGTTAAACTTGGAGACTTCTTCTTGGATGGTGTTAATGATTTCCTGCTGTTTTTGATTAAGTGAAGGAAAAGCTTGGGAATAAGAACTAACAAATTCTTTGACGACCAGACCTAGATTAACATCTAGGTCGATGTTTAGAAGTTTCGAGTGGAGAACAGAACGGCGAATAAGCTTCCTGAGGATATAACCTTGGAGTTTGTTGGAAGGTTTGATGCTTTCGTTAATCATGAAAATTGAACCTCGGAGATGATCGAGAATAACTCGAATATTCCTGACAGACTTGTCGGTATTAGTTAAGTTGACTTCTTCTAGGATCGTTCGAGGTTTGTTAAAAATATCTGTTTGGAAGATGTCGGGCTGGTCTTGAGACGCGGCGAGAGTGCGTTCGAGCCCCCCACCGAAGTCGACGTTTTGTTTGGGAAGTGGTTTGAAAGTTCCGTCTTTTTGTTTGATGTACTGCATAAAGACAGAGTTGCCGATTTCGAGGTAGCGACCACAGTCGCAGTTGACGTGACATGTTTGGTCGGCAAAGGGAGATTGTTGATGGAAGTTGTGTTCGGGTCCGAAATCGTAGAAGACTTCGGAGTCGGGGCCGCCGATTTCGCCAGGGGGCATTTTGTCGGGAGTGCCGGCACGGGACCACCAATTTTTGGTGGCATCGTAGTAGTGGATGTGATCTTCGGGAAGACCAAGGTCGCGCCAGATTTGGTGGGTTTCTTGATCGTTTTGGATTTGATGGTGGCCTTTAAATACAGTGACGTGGAGGCGCTTGGGATCAAGATGGACGACTTGAGTAAGAAATTCCCAGAACCAAGAGAGTTGCTCTGGTTTGAAGTAGTCTCCGAGCGACCAGTTACCGAGCATTTCAAAAAAGGTGGTGTGGCGGTTGTCGCCAACTTGGTCGATATCTTCGGCGCGGAAGCAGGGCTGGGAGTTGACGAGACGAGCGCCCATGGGATGACTCTCGCCTTTTAAGAATGGAACGAGGGGTTGCATGCCAGAACTGGTGAAAAGGGTGGTGGGATCGTCGGTGGGGATTAAGGGAGCGGGAGGGATGACGGCGTGCTGTTTGGATTGGAAAAAGTCGATGTAGGCTTTGCGGAGTTGATTGGAATCCATGGAGGGATTGTATCACATCTGGTAGGAAGGCATTGAGAAACAAGCAAGAAGATTTGATGGATGTGGGTTAAATCTGAGAAATATGGTTGTGGGGAGATTAGCCTGGGGGCTATTCGGTATTAGAACAGCCCCCAGAATTGGGTTACGAAGTGTCAAGTTGAGAGTGGGCGGTGTGTGGCCTTAGTGTTTAGTTTTTCATGGTGAGTTTAATGTTGGTGTCTTTGATGCTGGCCTCGTTGATATCAATTGACATGATTCGAGCCGTGACTACCTGTCCCACCTGAAACAGAGCGTTGATGTCTTTGATGTAGTCATGGGAGATCTCGCTGATGTGAACCAACCCGTCAAGATCAGGTTCCAACTCAACGAAGAGCCCGAAATGGGTGATGTTTTTAATCGGTCCAGTGATTTCCTGGCCAGAGTGATATTTGGAGGCTGGGTGTAGTTCGGGGATTTTCATGGATAGATCGATGAGATTTTCTTCAAGATCTACCGTTAGGACTTTGACGCGAACTTGGTCACCGGCATGATAGAGATCCTCAGTACGGCGAACGCCAGAATAGACGTCTTTGTGGAGGACTCGACCACGAATCCCTGGAGCGATATCAACATAGACGCCTTTTGAGTTGACTTGAGCGATGATCCCATCGCAGATTTGTCCTGGAGCGAACTCTGCAAAAGGATTCGGGGCAGAGACGAGATCGAGGAGTAGCTCTTTTTTGACGGGTTGTAGCTCAAGGACTCTGACGTCAACAATGACACCAACAGGTAGGAAATCGGAGTGCTTGACGTGCCTTCTGGCTTTGAAGTAGCTTGTAATGTTGCGATGGTGGACAAAACCCGAAAGATCTGGAGTGACTTCGACCACAATCCCGCCAGAGTTGACTTCAATCACTTGACAATTGTCGATGTGGCTTCCTATGGGAAACTCGGCTTTGACAGCCTGATACCACTCATTATCGACAAAATTGGCAAGTGCGATTTGATTAGACCGCCAGTAGAGCATTTCTACGGCTTTGAGGTAGTTAGGGTCGTCTTCGGCATAGGTTTTAAATTCGTAGAGTTTTTCATAGGTCATGTGGCCAGTGAAGCGAAGCTCACGATTGACCCAAGAGAGTTGGCCCGACCTTTCGTCTGATGAGATGTAATGCTCTGCTTTTTTGGGAAGTTGAGGTAGATGGGCGTAGTAGCTTCGATCTGTTTTACGGATTATCTGTAGAAGGTAAGTCTCGCCGATTTCGAATTCCCAATATGGTTTGGGGAGTTTATACCCAAATCCACGAACCAGTAGGGCAAATCCCTCTTCAGGACTGCTAGCATCCAAAACGAAAATCACGTTCCCGTTTGACCAGACATCGTGTACTGTGACACTGGCAAGTGCCGTGTGGTCACCACTTTTGGATTCTGTGAAAATTCCGCTGGTGAGTGATTCCGTCCTATCCCAGGTGCTCAAGCGAACACGTTCGCGCTGGGCGTCGAAGTGTTCGATGGTCATGGTCATTTGGGTGCCGAGAGGAATTTGGTTCAAGACAAGAGAGGACCGGGTAAACCCAACATCTTCCGGCTCGACCAGCACGATCATGTCTGTGGCTGGCTCACGAACCACCAAAGTGGCGCGGTAGTCTCGAGGGAATGTGAGTAAATCGATGACTTCAACCTCAACTTCATCGCTGTAGCGGTAATGCTGTGACATCCGTTCGAAGCTTGACGGTTGAGGTAGAACCTTGGCCAGGACAATGGGTTTTCTCTTGGATTCGAACCTATAGCTGACAACCTCGATGGTATACGTGTCACCAGGCTTTATCTTGGTTCCCGAGGCAAACTCGATAGCGTAGTCAATGTCCACACTTGGACGATAAATGCCGATTTCGGATAGGCGAACCTCTTTATCTTCTTCTGTTGATGAGGTTTCATCATCGTCTTCCATGTCTTCGTAGATGGTCTCCTCATCGTCAACGTCTGAGTCAATAAATTGCTCAGCTTGTTGTTGAAGTTGAATTTGCGAAGGATCAACTCTGATCCAAGCAAAGGTCTCAAAGGATTTACGTACCCTTGCCTGGTAGCGATATCCAACAGGAGAAACGCAGCACGCAAAGAAGCGTGAAAACAGCTTGAGTTCAAGTTCGGCTTTGTTCGGTACGTCTTGTATCGAGCGAGTGCTGCCGGTATTTAAGTTTCTCCACCATGACTCACGATCTTGTGAGTGAAAATCGACGCGGTCACTGGCTTGAGAAAGGCGGAGGTCTTTGACACTTGCCGTGATGAGCGAACCTTGAACGCAATCAACGTGAGTATTGAAGGTGTAATCGTCGCCTGGATCGGTTAATCCCTCAGGGAAAAAGGTCTGGATCAACCATCGTACGTTACCGATCTGAGTGAGGTCTATGGGCCTGGATTCCTCACCTTTTTTACCAATGTTGAGGCGATCGAGAATCTGATCTCTTTCGGCGGCAATTTCATCGGATAGGACTTTGTGGCGAAGGAAGTGAATGCGACACCACTGTTTCCGTAGAGAATCAAACTCTTCGTCATCGAGCCGGGAAACATCTGGTCGATACAACCAAGGTAGTTCACTCCAGGCTTTGTAGAGTTTGAGAACGAAATCGATATCATCTTGGCAGCCGGCCATTAGAGCTTGGTGGCGATTGTGGGCTTCCAGTTTGGTGTAAGCGTCCCAGCGAGTACTCCAGCGGAGGATTCGTCGTTGCCCCCCGTTCCTGAGTACTGCTAAAGCGGTGCTAAATTCGACGGCACAACCTATATCATCTGCTAGAAGTAGGGCTTCGACCAGGCGAGCTGGATAGCCAAAGCGTTGAAGCATGAGCCCGTACCGGGTTAGCCACCCTTCGGGAGTAATGGCACCTGTGTTAACTAGCACATCTCTGGACCGCTCAATTTCTTCTGAAGGAAGTTCGTCCAACCAGCCGGTCGTGATATCAGGAAAGCCGGCAGCTTTTGAGGTAAGGGTGATTTCTTCGAGAGAGCTGCGTTGGATTTCTGGAGTCGATTGTTCAAGGAAGAGAGTACGGAATTGTTCCTTGGTGTAGAGGCAGTGAACGATGCCATCGCGAGTACGGCCGGTTCGACCCCAACGCTGTTTAGCACTGGCTTGGCTGATAAGAGTTATGTTGATGTCTGTGCTGTCTGTTTCGGCCCGAAAGCTAGTTTGGTACTCGAGACCTGTTTCGACTTCGTGGACAACACCGTCGATAGTAACTGAGGCTTCGGCGATATTGGTTGAGCATATTACTCGAACGACTTTTGCGTTGCCTTCAACTTCTGTGACGAGGTCTTTTTGTTTTTCTGGTAGATTTCTGTAAAGAGGATATACTGCTACCTTTTCTCGAGTTTTTTCGTCTCGGTTGGCCCAAGCTTTGATATCTTCTACGGCTTTGTCAATCATACGAGTACCGTGGAAGAAGACCAAAACGTCACCCCAAGGCTCATGACCGCGCATGATGCCTTCAACAATGTCTTTGACCTGGTTGACTGCTTCGCGAACAACAAGTTGAGAGAGCTCTTCAGGGCGATGGTAAGGTAAAGCTTCGTCTTCCGATCGAAAGTGGGTAACGTAACCGAAAGGTTCATTGGTTTTGGGATTGATGCGTTTTTGGCCGGCGATCTCGACAACAGTGGGGTTGTGGTCACAAAACATCTCGGCATAGTCTTCGGGGTCGATAGTGGCACTGGCAATGATGAGTTTGAGGTGGGGAAACAGAGCCATACGTTCGACAAAAAAGCGGCAGAGTTGCTCGATGTTTTTGTTTCTTTCGTGGGCTTCGTCGATGATGACCAGGCCATATTGACTTAAATCACCCCGAACCCAATGGTTGACGTGCTGGCCATCGGTTCTTTGAACTAGGACATTGCGCCAATCGGTTTTGTCCTCACCGCTGTAGGCATAGCCAATGTCATAACCTTTGCCGACATTGGAACCATGGATGTCGCGAGCTAAGTGAGTAGTAATTCCTTTGGCGGCGACAATGCGGGGTTGAGTAACGAGGATTTGACCGTCACGAGTGAAATGGTCTTCGGGAAAGTCGAATTGTTCCAGGAGGTGAGGGTTGGCCAGTAGATAAGGAAGGCCGGTAGATTTTCCACTGCCAGTTTCGCCACGGAGGATGATAACCCGCTGGTCTGGGTCTTGGAACCACTCAGCTATTCGGGCAACGTCGGATTCTTGGAGGCCGTAGCGGCTGAGGTCAAAACCAGACTTGGTTTCGGTGGCTTGGTGGATTCTTTCACCGTGGTCAACTTCCCCTGTCGGGTTTGAAAACAGCGATTCGATAGTGATTCCAAAGTAAGGCGCACCCAAAGAACGTTTTTCTCTGGCGTGCTTGATTTGGCATTCTTCACAGTATTCAGGCCGGGAGAAACCAAATTCGAGCGAGGCACGATACGATCTGTCGGAGTAACCGACAATTGCTTTGCCACAACGTTTACATGCGACTGTCCATTCGCGAGCCATGTTTTTTCTCCTTTGTGAATGGATCAACCTACGAAGCACTAAAATCAATTCGTTGATCTCAGTGGAAGTAGGTCAAACCGTTCTTTTGGGAGAATATGTAACCCAATTGTTAATGTACTCCCTTTAAATTTCGCCATTTAGCAGGCAAAAAGTAAGGGAAATTATTGTAGCAAAGAAATTGAATTTTGCTGTGGGGAGTGGGTGTGTATAAGCTTAAATCTGTATAATATGGCAATTATCAAGAATAGGGTTTTATATGGGTGATAGGTTTTGTGTGTTGGCGGTACAGGCTAAGTCAATAAATCAAGTGATTGGTTCGGAAAATATATACCTTGCAAAGCACGAGGTTAAATTGGATGAGGTGGCTGAGGGTCGAGGTGAAAATTTGATTTTCCAAAGTGGTAGTACGGCAGTTTCGGAAAAAACAGCGTTTGATGTTTATTGGGATAAAAATTCAGATCCCAATTGGGTGTACATCGAATACCCTTTGCCAGAACCTGGAAAACTTACTATTGAACAAGACATTGCAGAACATATATCTAGGGATTTACAAACAGACACCATTGAGTTGCTTGTTTTCGGCACTCCGGGTTGGTATTTGGTCAGAAGACACCAAAATGGCAAATTAACGGATTCGGTTGAGATAGATGATGGTGATATATCTAATACTCTCGGCTGGTTTGAAAAGTTTGCCGATACAGACGCAAATGAAATTGATGGATATATTTTTGATGAGGTTATTACTCCTTTTTTATCAAACATAAAGGGTTTTAATCATGAGTATTATTATGAGAATCACATAATTGATACAAGAAAGATTTACGGGCTAGCAGGTGAAGATGCGGCAATTAGTAGCTTTCTGTTAAGGATTGATCACACGACATATATCCCAGAGAACAGAAAGTCGAATAAAAAATCATCTGAATTAAAGCCGCCCAACAAAGGGAATTTCGATGAATGGATGGAAAGAATTAATCAACGAATGAGTAAAGGTGACTATCTCAAAGCAAGAACAGATGCCATGTGGGTGGCAAGCAGTTTTTCAAGAAACAAAAAAGCCTTAAAAGCATATTTAACTTCAAATGTACTTTCTGGTTACCCACACAGCCCAGATCCTTATGATGCAATTGCCTATATTCTATATGGAAATGATGAATGGGCTATTGAATGCTTTGGACGAGCGCTATATGGAAGGGGCAGTGAGTACTATTTTGATGCTCTTCAAGTGTTAAAAAGAGGCATAAATTTATCTAAAGAAAACCCCTCTTTCCCATATTTTATTGGGAGAATATATTTTGAAAACGGAGAGTTTGATAAAGCGGTAAATAATTTGACGATAGCGGTTAGCATCGATCCTAAGAATATAGATTATCAGTTAAGCCTGGCCGAGGCTTTGGTAAATCACAGCGAACACAATGAAGCAAAAAAGGTTTGTAAAA
>Ga0307419_10001240_pt1 | contig 13272 bp, 9 predicted proteins | sample SalMarWE160230MG_2_FD_202512 | JGI IMG/M metagenome (GOLD analysis project Ga0307419, IMG submission 202512) | Salt marsh sediment microbial communities from the Plum Island Ecosystem LTER, Massachusetts, United States - WE1602-30 | ecosystem: Environmental > Aquatic > Marine > Intertidal zone >... | reverse complement strand
GATATCGTCTTCTGTTCCCTGAACCACCGGCTGGGGCCGTTGGGATTTGCGAACCTTGCGGACGTGGGCGGAGACAAGTTCGCAGCTTCCGGAAATGTAGGGATGCTCGATATCGTCGCCGCCCTGGAATGGGTGCGTGACAATATCGAGAATTTCGGCGGTGATCCCGGCAATGTCACCATTATGGGCCAGTCCGGGGGCGGGGCAAAGGTCTGCACCCTGACGGCAATGCCGTCCGCAAAGGGACTGTTTCACAAGACCGTGGTGCTGAGTGGAGCTTCAACACAGTCAGGTGACAAAACATATTCCGAAAAGCTTGGGGCATATGTTTTGAATGAGGCCGGACTGACGGGTTCGCAAATAGACAAGCTGCAGCAATTGCCATGGAAGGAGTACTATGAGATCGCCACCCGGGCGAACAATAAACTGAACGAAGAAATGGGGCCCGGAGACGGAATGATGAGAAGAGGCTTCAACCCCGTGGTGGACGGAACGGTTCTGCCCCAGCATCCCTATTATCCCGATCCGTCCCCCACGGCGGCGAAGGTGCCCATGATGATCTGCTCGACCTTCAATGAAATGGCCCCGAGCCGGACGGATGCATCCTTGGAAGACATTACCCTGGAGCAGGTCAAGGAAAAGCTGAAAGAGGGATTGGGATATCGTGCCGGCTTTGGCGATAAGGCGGCTGCGGTGGCTGAGGCCTATGCAAAGGCGTTTCCGGATAAGAAGCCGGTGGAAATATGGTCCATGGCAATCAGCAACCGGAAATCCACCATTGAACTGGCGGATATGAAATCAAAACAGAGCCCCCCGGTTTATCTCGCCTGGTTCGCGTGGCAACCGCCGTTGTACGACAATCGCATGCGAGCCTTCCATTGCGCCGACATCTGCTTCTGGTTCTACAATACCGACCTGATGTTGACCCATACGGGTGGGGGACGTCGCCCCAGGGAACTATCCGGGAAAATGGCCGGCGCCCTGTTGAAATTCATGAGAACAGGCGATCCGAACGGCGGAGGGCTTCCCGAATGGCCGAGATACACAACCGGAAACGGCGAAACCATGATACTCGACGACATATCCGAAGTAAAAAAAGATCCGGACAGGGAAGCCAGGATGTCATTGCCGGATTGAGGATTGGCTTGTAGAGAGAATCGGATGCAATTTCAACGGGACCACCGAAGAGGCCGGTCAAAAAGTCAAGTTGGCCTCAGGCGCTAAGCAGACCCTGTCCTGGGATGTAAAAATTGAAAATCCGGATACACCGTGGGTGGTCGTGGCCGTTCAGGATGGGAACCTGGAAGAGCGAAAGGAGTTGTTTGGAACGGTCGCCGTTTTTCCGGAAATGCAATGAGAGGAACATTGGAGAGCAAGAGGTGGAGATTTGCTATGAAGGCATCAATTAATCCGAGAACCCGAGGAGAGCGTCCCCGACACCTCCTCTCTAATAAACGGAAAGGGGGTTCAGAGCCGCTGGATGATGCGGAGTTGATGTCGTTTATAGTGGATCCTTTTGTCGTTAAGAAAAAAGGCCAAACAAACGAATTCAGGGATGGTAATATGACAATGAAACAATTGGTAATTTTAGCCGTCATCACCGTTGCCGCGCTTGCAGGCGGGACGGTTATCGCAAACGCCCAGGTAGTGGTCGAACGCGGACTTCCGTCCAACGCGCCGGCCCCGCATGCAGGCCCTGAAGGACAATATCAAGTAACGAACGGTACCGATCCGTCGCTGCCCACGCATACGATCTATCGACCGGCCGATCTTAACGCGCTCGGCGAACAGAAGTTGCCCATCGTGGCATGGGGAAATGGCGGCTGCATCAACTCGGGCCGCTCAGCGGAAAAGTTTCTCAATGCAATCGCGGCGCACGGCTTCTTCATCGTCGCTATCGGGCCTGACAATGTTCCTCCCCCCGATCTCAGCGGACTGAAGCCGGGCGAACCTTTGCCGCCGCTACCGCCGGAGATGGTGACCAAGTCTTCCCAGCTTATCGACGGCATCAATTGGGCCATCTCGGAAAACAGCCGGGCGGACAGCCCCTATTACGGCAAGCTTGACACCAATGCCATCGCTGTCATGGGCGGATCGTGCGGCGGCATGCAAGCCATCGCCGTCTCGGGTGATCCGCGCGTTAAGACCTCGATAATCTGGAACAGCGGCGTTTTGACCGTGGATCAGAGACCGGGGAGACCGGGAATGTATCTGCCGGCGGTAAAGGATGATCTCAAGAAGTTCCATGCGCCGGTGGCCTACTTCATCGGCGGCCCGAAGGATGTCGCTTACAAGGCGTCCGAAGACGATTTCAAGTTGATCGATGGCGTGCCCTTGTTCAACGCCAATCTCAACGTCGGCCACGGCGGAACGGGGGATCAGCCCAATGGCGGATGGTGGGGCGAAGTCGGCGTCGCATGGCTGTCTTGGCAACTGAAAGGCGACAAAGGGGCCGCCAAGATGTTCGAAGGAGAAAACTGCGGTCTGTGCGTTGAACCGGATTGGACCGTCAAAAAGAAAAATATGAAGTAAGAAGGAATATGCTCCGGATATGGAATAAATGAAATAAATTCTGATCGCCCTGTCACAAAGAAAATATCTTTCCAGCGCCTCAGGGCTTCGGGCAGGATAATGATATTTGCAAATCTGAATTATCAAAAGAAAAATATCTGCAGGTCTTTTTTTCAGGTGAATTACTAACAATGGGCTAAGTCGATATCAGGACCGGACGAAATTCCGCTTCAGTGCATCATGCAAAGTGAGTCGTTAAAAAACTTCAGAGTCTGAAGTTCTCATGTCATGCCGGACTTGATAAGCCTGCCCCGTAATTGATACAGGGGCATCCATAAGTTGTATCCTACTAAAACTATTATCATCGCCTTTCCTGAGGGTTCAAGTCCCGCCTTCGGCACCACGAAGCTAATTTGACGGTCTCAGGTACTTACAAAGCTGTCTTTCGTCATATGTGAAAACATGCGATTTTTGCACCCTCCCATACCCGTTACCCAGAAGTTTCAGAGCTATTGGGATAGGGGGGGAAAGCCACGAAGTGATTACAGCATTACACCAATACAGTGAAGGTCTTGATTCCAATTTTGTACCAAATTCGTACCTTTTTGTGTTGGCAGTAGGCTAAGTATTTGATTTTATTCACACCATGCACAGCATGCACGGGCAGGACAAGAAGACCGGGAGGAAAAGGATACGCAGTAAAATTAATAAGTTATAAGATTAAATGACTACCAGGTTGGTTTGAATGGCATTCATGAGGTCGTGGGTTCGATCCCCATCAGCTCCACCAGTAAATTGAAGCACTTGGATCATATGACCTGAGTGCTTTTTTTGGGGTTTTTTGGATTTTGCACCAGATTTGTACCAAAATTCTGACTTACCGAGGCTTTGAGGTGTTTGAATAGTGCTCTGCAATCTGGCCCTGCCTGAAAAGTTTGTGGTTCAAAGAAAGGTGGGCGTATCGATCAGTCATCGAGATGTGTGAATGGCCTATCATCTCTTTTGCTTCTTTCAGACTCGCCCCTGACAGAATCAGGTTAAAACAAAAAGTATGCATCTTAACTGCCGATAGCAGTCCGAATTTCCGGTATTGTGCCTAAAATTGTGCCTGTTTTGGATTGCTTTTTTTTCATATCCCCTGTAAACATCTCTTCCAGGGCCGTCCCGTCCCTTCTCGTCATGTTGGGGACATAGCGGCTGTAGGTGTTGAACACCATAGGCATGTCCACATGTTTGTGTCTGGAGAAAGCAATCTTTAACTGCCAGACACTCTATTCCACTACAGAACTCAGGAGGAATCATGTCCGAACTACTTATTGATGAACCCGGCCGCAAGAGCCTGCTTTTGGGGAACGAAGCTTTTGCCCGGGGTGTCTTGGAAGCCGGGTTAGCCTTTGCCAGCAGCTACCCGGGGACCCCCTCATCGGAAGTCCCCAACACCCTCTTTGCCATCCAAGACAAGGCCGGGCTCTACATGGAATTCGCCATTAATGAAAAGGTGGCCATGGAAGCCACCGGCGCCGCGGCCATCTCTGGGGTACGCAGCCTGACCACGATGAAGCATGTGGGTATGAACGTGGCGGCCGATCCAATGATGACCTTCGCCTATACAGGGGTGCGGGGCGGCATGGTGATCTATAATGCCGATGATCCGGGTATGCATTCCAGCCAAAACGAACAGGACAACCGTTATTTCGCTAAGTTTTCCGGACTACCCCTTCTGGAACCGGCCAATGCCCAGGAAATGAAAGAGATGGCCTGTTATGCCTTTGACCTTTCCGAACAGCTCCAGATTCCAGTTATTGTTCGCTCCACCACCCGCATCGCCCATAGCCGAGGCGTGGTGGAATATGGGGAAATGAGGCCGGTTCAACCCAAGGGGCACTTTGAGAAGCGGCCCCATGAATTGGTGGCACTGCCTGCCACCACCCCGGCCATGCACCGCAACCTTTTGGATAAACAACAAAAAGCAGAAGAAATCGCCAATCAAAGTTCTTTCAACCGCGTCACAGGACAAGGCACTTTGGGTATCATTTGCAGCGGTGTCTCCAGGGCCTATTGCGCAGATGCGGTTTTGGAATTGGGAATCCAGGACAAGGTATCCCTGTTGAACCTGGGCATGAGCAACCCCCTCCCAGAAGAAAAGATTGCCGGCTTTCTAAAAGACAAAACCAAGGTTCTTGTAGTGGAAGAGCTGGAGCCCTTCCTGGAAGAAAACGCGCGCTGTGTGGCCCAAAAAGCGGGTGTTCAATGCCAGATCGCCGGCAAGGGTGTGGGACGATTGAGCCGTATGTTGGAATACGATCCAGCCATGGTTCGGGAAGCCATTGCTCTGTACTTTACAAACGGCTCGACCCCGCTCAAACCCTTGGACCTTTCTGACCGTCCTCCCCTGCCTTCTCGGCCGCCCAATTTGTGCCCGGGGTGTCCCCATCGCATGACCTACTACGCTGTCAAACAGGTGGCCGGCGATGATGTGATTTTTTCTAATGATATCGGTTGCTATGGCCTCGGGTTTTTCCCCCCATATCAGATGAACGACTCCGCCATCTGTATGGGGGCCTCTGCCAGCATGGCGGCCGGCTACGCCACAGCTACAGATCAGCCGGTGATTGCGTTTATTGGTGATTCCACATTTTTTCACTCCGGCATGACCGGATTGGCCAATGCGGTATTCAACAATCATAAGTTTATTTTGGTGATTTTAGATAACAGCATTACCGCCATGACCGGTCATCAACCCACACCGGCCATGGATCCGGAACTGGCCGGTCTGACGCTCAGCCACATCGATATCGAAGACGTGGCCAGAGGCTTAGGGGTCAAAAATGTACAGGTGGTGAGGCCAAAAAATCTAAAGAAAACCGCGGCAGTTTTCCAAGAGGCGTTGGAATATGAAGGCGTTTCGGTCATCATCTCACGCGAACCTTGTCCTCTGTATATGGGACGCTTGAAAAAGAAAGCCAAAAAGGTCTTCACGGTCAACCGGGAAAAATGCCAATTTCATCGCAAGTGCATCACCGAATTCGCCTGCCCGGCCTTTTATATTGAAAATCAAAAAGTGGGTATTAATCCCGAATTGTGTGTCGGTTGCGCAGTCTGCGCTCAAGTTTGTCCGGAAGGCGCTATTCGCCCCGCCAAAGATTAGGAGGATCGCATGCAAATCAAACGAGTATTTTTTGTCGGTGTGGGTGGACAGGGCAATATTTTGGCTACTAAGCTGTTGGGAGAGGCGGCTCTGGTTTCCGGTGTGCCCATAAGCATCAGTGAAACCCACGGCATGGCACAACGCGGTGGAGTCGTGAAGTCTACCGCAGTCATCGGTGCCCAAAGCCCCATCATTTCAGATGGAGAAGCGGATGTCATCTTGGCCTTCGAACCTCTGGAATCTTTACGCCTGCTGGAAAAAGCCAATGAGAATACCGTGGTGATCACCTCGCTGGCCAAAATCCAACCCTTTACCGTTTCCATCGGCGCAGGGATTTACCCTGAAACGAATGAAATTCTGGATTACCTCAGATCCAAGGTCAGAACGGTTGTCGCTTTTGACGCAATGGCCGAAGCCAAAGACGCCAATAACCCTTTGGGTGTCAACATGGTGATGCTGGGAGCCCTGGTCGCTGCCGGGGACATCCCCATATCAGAGGCCGCCCTGCGCACGGCCATTGAAACGACAACCAAAAAAGCCTTTGTGGCGGCCAATTTGGAATGCTTCGAAAGGGGAATGAGGGCGGCAGGAAATGCCGACCGACAATGATCCAATGATAAACGTCTCCATCAATTTTGAATCCATTACACGCTTGTTCACCGAGGCAGCCAATGACGGCCGGCATTCTTTGTTTCAATATGAGACTTATGAGTTACTAAAGAACTCCGGCGCGGAAACACTGCCCCGCACCCATTTGTTGGTCAAGGGCACGCGCTCGTCAGATGAAGACCTTTTGTCCATACCGGACAGCCAGGGTGACGATTGTTGCCCTGAGGGTCTCTTCATCATTTTTGACTCTCAAAACCCTTCACTAGATAAGGGGGATTCCCTTGGAAGCCAACAGTTTTACCGCGGCATTGTTGTCATCGAACCGGAAGATCAGGGCGGTGGTGCCGGGCCTGGTCATGTTTGCCACCTCGTACATGTACTCCACGTTGATCTCCTCCCCGTCCAAAATGGACAGGACCTTGAAGAGTTCCCCGGGTCTGTGGGGAACCTCAACCGCCGTGACCGGAGTTCTGCGAACAGATAACCCCACGTTTTTGAGTACCTTCTCAGCCTTGCTGCAGTCATCGACGATGAATCTCAGGACGCCGAAATCCTTGGTGTCCGCAAGGGAAAGCCCATTGATATTGATGTCGGATTCCGCCAAAATCGATATCACCTCTATAAGGGATCCTCTCCTGTTTTCTAAAAATACCGAAATTTGCTCTAACTGCATGAATCTCCTTGTGCCGCGTGTGCGCAGGCAAGCCTGAATGGGGTTGGATTAAGCCGGAACACGGAATTCCGTAGTAAGCCGGGTCGGACAATATATCGGGCGAAGTCTGCGGTACCGGGACATGGCCGAAAGCCGTAATGTTTATGCCGCATTGCAGATGATAAAATGCTGATCGATCCGGTTTTCTCTTGTATTTCCCTGGGCTGATTAACTGTCATTTAAATACGCCGGACTTTGTCCCGTAATGGAATACCGGTGACCTATTCAAGATGGTATCCGGTCAAAATAGTGCCCGATGAAAAAACAATCCCTCAAGGAGGGAGCCCACCAATTTTGGAATTATGCCCATACAGGAGGCAGAATTCCCGGAAACGACTATTTTCCAGCCCATGAAAATCTATTTGTAAAAGTAGAGTAAAATGCCGTTTTTGTCAATTGAAACCGCGGTATTCGGAAACCAGAGATCCATGACGGGCCGGGAGCGTCAACTCCATGAGAGTTTTTCTTATACCGTGGCTCCGTGGTGGGCAGGCGGTTTCATCCACACGACATGTATGGTGCGCCGCATATGGCACTCGGGGACTGACAGGGAATACAGCTCTGTTCGAGGCGTTATCCGAAAGATAGGAGAAAATAGTGCCGTTTTAATTGAAACCGGGTGCCGGCCGGGAAATGGCCGATTTCTTACCATGGCGGCATTGGTGAGTCCAGGGAGAGAGGAAAGGCCGCAGGGTGCGTTGTTGCCCAAATACAGATGTGACATGACGGCGCGCCGCAGGCCATGAAGCACTTTCTCGATTGTTCCCGAAGGGAAATCGACCTGAAGACGGAAGGGGGGATCAAGGCACAAAACACGCGCCATTGGACGGTCTGAATCGAAGGAAGAGCCGCCCCCCAGCTTGACCTTTATAGTCTTGTCTGGTAATTAGATCAATTTAGTATCTGGAATTGCCCAAGCAATACTTCGGGGTGGGTCGCCTCGGATCCTTCCTGGCGAAATGTTCTGCCACGGGGTGAAGCCGGTGGTGAAAACGCTGCCGGATCCGGCACTGAAGTAGTTTGCGCCACACTGAAACGCTGTTACGGAAAGGAACGCTGATGATAATCACCGAGATGCTGGCCCGGAACGCCCGCATGTATGGCAATGAAACAGCTTTCGTGGAGAGGGAGCCCGAGATCGGACGCCGGGTTGAAATCACCTGGAAGGAGTTCGACGACGAGGCCAACCGGGTGGCCCGGTTTCTGGTGGATATGGGCGTCAGGAAAGGGGATAAGGTGGCGATGCTCATGATGAACTGCATCGAGTGGCCGCCCGTCTACTTTGGCGTATTGCGAACGGGGGCGCTGGCGGTTCCCCTGAACTTCCGGTTTGACGCGGAGGCGATCCGGAACTGCTCCGAGACCGCGGGGCCCGTCGCGTTCTTTCTGGGCCCCGAGTTTGTGGAGCGCATCGATGAAATCAGGGAAGACCTGGCCGAAACCGTAGAAAATTTCATCTTTGTGGGGGAGAAGGAGTCGACGCCTTCATTTGCCGCATATTATGGAAAACTTCTGGCCCATGCGCAGCCTGCGAATCCCAATGTTTCCATCAGCATCACCGATGATGCCGGGCTCTATTTCACTTCGGGGACCACGGGAAGGCCCAAGGCGATACTGCTGACCCATCGGAGCCTTGAATTTGCCTGCTATGCCGAGAACAATCACCACCGGCAGACCCATGACGACAACTTTCTCTGTATTCCTCCCCTTTACCATACCGGGGCCAAGATGCACTGGTTCGGAAACCTGCTGGTGGGTGCAAAGGCGGTCCTACTCAAGGGGGTCAAGCCGCGCTGGGTGCTGGAGGCGGTCTCGGAGGAGAAGGTGACCGTCGTCTTTCTCCTCGTTCCGTGGGCGCTGGATATCCTTTTCGCCATCGAAAGCGGCGAGGTGAAACTGGGGGACTTTGAACTCGACCGGTGGCGGCTCATGCATATCGGCGCACAGCCCGTTCCCCCGAGCCTGGTTCGGGAGTGGAAGAAGGTATTTCCCGGTCACCAGTACGACACCAATTACGGCCTCACCGAAACCACCGGGCCCGGCTGTGTCCATCTAGGCATGGAAAACATGCACAAGGTGGGCGCCATCGGCAAACCGGGTTTCGACTGGGAAGCCAGGATCGTGGATGACCGACTCAAACCGGTTTCCCAGGGAGAGCCCGGGGAGCTTATGGTGTCCGGGCCGGGCGTGATGAAAGAGTACTACGGCAACCCGGAGGCCACCGAAAAATGCCTCGTGGGCGGATGGCTACTCACGGGAGACGTGGCCCGGGAAGACGAGGACGGCTTCATCTGGCTGGTGGACAGGAAAAAGGACGTGATCATTACGGGGGGGGAAAATATCTATCCCGTGGAGATAGAGGATTTTCTGCAGGCCCATCCGAAGATCCATGATGTGGCGCTGATCGGTCTCCCGAGCCTTCGCCTCGGGGAGATCGCCACGGCGATTATACAGGCAAAGGCGGGGCAGGAATTGACCTGCCAAGAGGTGGACGCCTTTTGCAGCCGCCTTCCAAGGTACAAGAGACCCCGCAAGGTCATTTTCGACGCCGTTCCCCGCAATCCCACCGGCAAGATCGAAAAATCCAAACTGAGGGAAAAATACGCCGGAGCGAAGGAGAGTTTCAGGATGTGATTCCGCCGGCGCCGCACCCCGCGCCGGTGCACAAGTGAAGAGGGCGTTCCCGGCCTTTGGGGGATCATCTTCCCCATTGCCGCATCGACCGGATAACGCCGGCATCCCGCCAGAAACCCATCCCTATCTCTTCTAGCCAGGCCAGCCCCATCCCGACTTTTATCCGGAAGTCGCTAGAAGGAGTCTAAAAAAAAGCCGAGGGCTGCACGCAGCGTTTCATGGGAATTCAAAACAAATACCCGGCGCTGTTATTGCTATCCAGAGCTTCAGTGATTTCTTGGGCTTCAATCCTCACCTCCATGTGCTGTGCACGGACGGATGTTTTTATAGGAATGACATGTTCCGGGTTGCGCCTCGTTTTGACACAAAACCCTTGGAAGAGATCTTTAGACACAAGGTTTTCAAGATGTTGCTCTCTAAGGGCATGATTATGGAAGACCAGGTCAACATGCTGATGAACTGGCGGCATTCAGGTTTTAACGTCTTTTGCGGACCCAGGATTTGGCCCGGCAATAAAGAGGTCATGGAGAACCTAGGCCGGTATATTATCCGTGCTTGTTTTTCGCAAGAGAGAATGACCTACATCCGGGAGGAGTCGAAGGTTATCTACAAATCAAAAGACGGGAAAGAGGAGAAAATCTTCGATGCTCTGGAATGGTTAGCTGCCATGTGTTCCCATGTCCCGAACAAAGGGGCGTCCCGCCACGGGGCGGGATCAGAGATTAAGGTTGGTCCCACCCCAGAAAAACACCGATTGGAGCATCCATTACTGCAAGCCTCTTTGTGCCCAAAATTGTGCCCATTTTTTGTGATAACCAGTGATATCCAGTGATGTTGAGTGACTTTCGGCTGACGATCCCCAAATCAGACCACCCTTGACACTTGGGGCATGTTACGGGGCCTACCGCGTAGATCATTTGGATCAATCCGGCCGAGTTCTTTCGTGCGCTCTTGATGATCCACCCCCATTAAGGTCGGGATCTTCGAAGGCCCCAATATAGAGAGTATCATATCGTCACGGTCCAGTTTTTTCCGCTTGACGCGACGGACATATTGGAGATAATCTTGATATAATAGTTGGATATTCCTAGGGATCAGGAGTTCTTTTGGCCCTTCATCTATCTCAGCATATTATAAGATGGCGCCTTGTGCCGGTCTGTTATATCTTTCTTCGGACCTACCTGCCCCTTTTGAGGCTCAAAGTCATTGGTGAAGAAACCGCCTATGACCAGCTCAAAAAACATGGTCGGATCATTATTCCGGTATGGCACCAACGTCTGTTCGCTGCACTTGCATACGCCGGCAAGGTCAGAAAGTTCCGTCCTATTGTCATGATCAGTCAAAGCCGGGACGGTGAGCTCATCGCGGACATTGCCCAACGCCTAGGACTTGTCCCCGTAAGGGGTTCCAGCTCGAGGGGGGGGGCTGATGCCCTTATAGCCATCGTAAGAAAGCTGGAAGAGAATCCCTTCGTTGTCCATATCGTGGACGGCCCGAGGGGCCCCAAAGGAAAGGTCAAACCAGGCCTCATTCGAATGGCCCAATTGTCCGGTGCCGTCATTTTGCCGCTCATTGTGTCTGCGGACAAGGCCTGGATTGCGGGAAGCTGGGATCGTTCCCTGATACCAAAGCCCTTCAGCCGAGTGACGGTTCGATGGGAAGAACCGTTCTCTGTTCCCCGGAAAGCGGATCCTGAGGAATTGGATGCCTTTAGAAGAGAGATCGAGGACAGACTCATTCGAGCCCACGCAGAAGCTGACCTAAGATCGGGGTGGAAAACCCCCCTGTAGACCGCAAAGGCCCGGTTAGCCCGGGAAATAGATCCTTACCCCATAGAAACGGCCATTTCCCAATTCTTTGGTTTTGGCGGACATAATGCCGTTCTTGTGATGGAGGAATATCGAACCCAATAAGGTCATCTTCAGGGCAAAACCGAAGTCTTCAACCCTGAAATAAGACCTTTATAGGAATTTTTATAATTAAATCGATAAGTTACGATCGTAAGACCCAGTTCACAACTCAGCCTAACCAAATATTTCACAGCACCCGAGAAGAATGCTACTCATTTCCCCTTGACAAATCCAACGTTTATTAGATATTGAAAGGGAAAAAGGAGAACACTGCCATGGCCCTCACGAAAAACGATCTTATGAATTCTATGCACCAGCGGTTGAAGCTTCGCAAGTGTAAGTCTCTGGAACTCCTGGAGTCCCTTTTAGAGATCATGAAAAAGAAATTGGAAAGTGGCGAAGATGTCCGGATCAGCGGATTCGGGAAGTTTTCTGTCAAAGACAAACGTGAGCGGAGAGGACGGAATCCGCAGAGTGGGGAAGACTTGATGTTGGAGCCAAGGAGAGTAGTGACGTTCAGATGCTCGGAGGTGTTTAGGGATAAAATTAATGGAGGAAGTGACTAGGTCACTATCTCGCTTGTGGTCGACTAAAGATCGATCAGGCCATAAAGACCATATAACTCATTGAACTTAAAGGCCGGCGTGCCGGTTCAAGACCGAGCTTCGAACCATTTTAAGGAGACAAAAAGGGTTGGCTATGGAAGGCCAACTCTTTCTTGTTGAAGTCATTTCATTTTCAGCAAGGCCGGGAAGACCGATGACAACCATCCCTCCACAATTGTGATCTTTCAAGTTTCAAGATATGGCCCCTGTTTTTCACCATGAAAATGGAGACATCCGGTTTATCCTGTAATCTTGTCTAATTATTAAATAGAATGCAGATGGTCCCGTTCTTATTGAAGATTATTGCAGGTTATGCGGGTTTAGGGGAATATTTATTATCTCTTTTTTCAGTTGTTTTTATCAGGATAATATATGCGGCAACAGTCCCCAGGACTATGGATAAGAGATCAATATAATCAAATGTCCCGAGGATAAAGTAGGATTTGATGGCTTCCAATATTGGAATTCCATCAAACCAGTCAGGAAGATTCTTTATTGGTTGCTTCAGATATTTTTGACCCAATTCAAAAGCACTGTCTATAAGCAGCCAGCTCAGGCAGATAGCACGATAGCCCTTCTTTCCACATGATGAAATTCCTGCAGTTAGTAGGATGAATGAAAACACATGTATAAAGTCAGGTAATGATTCACCGACAATGCCAAAAAGGTTTGGGATACGGTCATACATACTCAGGTCTTCACTATATCTGTTAACAAAGTATGTTTGATCGGGTGATCGGTCAACATAGTACACGAGTGCACCAATCAGTAAAGCGATTGATCCAATAAGAATAAAATAGAAGTTTGCTTTATTGTTCCTGACTATTTTCAATATCCATGACATGTTTTTACAATAGAGAGTGGAATCAACCTACTGATTTGTTTTTATGACAAGGGCAGGATTAAATACCCTCCGCCCTGGTTAACGTGTATATGTAAGGCACTGAATGATTAGACGTGAATGGGTGTATTTGGGAGAGTGACGGTGAATGTGCTTCTCTCAAAAGGTCCGGTATGGCGATCTTGGCGCTATTCTTCAAATATCAGAAAATCTTCCGTTCCCATGCACACACACTCCAGGCAGTCAGTCTTGTAACACAAGAAGAAAAAGAAGTCAATAGGCTTAGGCTATAGCTCCTTCTGCAAAAACACGAAGCACCCTTTCTAATACGCCCTCATAGGAGAAATATACGATAGGGGGAC
>Ga0307419_10001239_pt1 | contig 13274 bp, 10 predicted proteins | sample SalMarWE160230MG_2_FD_202512 | JGI IMG/M metagenome (GOLD analysis project Ga0307419, IMG submission 202512) | Salt marsh sediment microbial communities from the Plum Island Ecosystem LTER, Massachusetts, United States - WE1602-30 | ecosystem: Environmental > Aquatic > Marine > Intertidal zone... | reverse complement strand
TGACATAACAACGACCGAATTGGCCGACACCGTTTGTGGCGGAGTGTTCGATGCCGGCCCTGCACGGTTGGATTCAGCCGGGCAGATGGGAATACCACATCTTATAGTACCAGGGTGTGTTGATATGGCGAACTTCGGCGGGATGGATACCGTGCCCGACAAATACAAAAAAGCTAAACGCACGTTCTATGAGTGGAATCCATCTGTTACGCTGATGCGTACGAATAAGGAAGAGAACGAGAAGATGGGAGAGGTATTCGCGGAAAAGGCTAATGCGGCAAAAGGGCCGGTTGCTTTTCTCATTCCTCTCAGGGGAGTGTCCATTCTCGACGGTGATGGTCAGCCCTTCTGCGACCGCGAGGCGGACAGGGCCATGTTCGAGACAATCAAGGCCCATCTAAATGAAGGCATCCCGGTTGTGGAAATGGACAGGAACATCAATGATCCGGAGTTCTCGGCAAAGGCGGTCGAGATGATACTGGACCTAATCAAGCAGGCAAGGAAGTAGGAAAAGAACGTAAGGAAAGGGGCCCTTAAGTTTTACCGCTTTAAATAAGTGCTTGTTTGGTTCTTTAGATGGGGGTCGCCTATGAGCTTGTCGAAATGGAGGTTACTGGGACTTTTCCTCATCAGCCCTCTTTTCCATCTCCAAGCCTTTCTTTTTCAAATCGAAAAGCTCCTTCCTTAAGCTTCTTGCCTTCAGGGATTTGCTCACCAGTTTGGGCAAGGTGAGAACCGCAACGATGGCGCCACCAATTACCGCGGAATATATAATCACTTCCGCCTGGGAAAGCTGAATTTTCCAACTGAAGAAAGCCAATGTGACAGGCGCGCTGTTTTGTACGATAGAAATGATAATGACGAGCAGCATAAGAAACGTGATGATGATTGATAGCATCATGGTCTCCCTCCCTTTATATAGTTGTTCTTGGCTGAAAAAACAGCATGAGCCTTACTAATCCATAATAATACTATTTTTATATTATCAACTAATATTCCAGGAACAATGATTATTCCTCGGTATCGATCATACGTATTTTCAAGGGTTTCGCAGCATCGAAATGAACATCCTGCTGCGGAAAGGCAATGACAATCCCTGCTTCCCTGAAAAGATCATCTATGCGGAACCTTATAGTGCTTTCAATGATACGCCGTTCGATGATTTGGTGGATAGTTATCCAGAAGTAGACCTCGAATACGAGGGCACTGTCTCCAAAATCATGGAACAGGACAAACGGAACCGGTGTTTTGAGCGTTTTTTTCTCTTCCATCACGGCCCTGATCATAAGTTCTTCCACTTTGCGCACAGGAGAACCGTAAATCACGCCCGCAGTCACCTTCGTTCTGATCCTACGATCCGAGAGGGTCCAGTTGGTTATATTCTTCTCCAAGAAGCTGCTGTTAGGTACTAGAATATGAATATTTTCGCCCGTACGTACGCGGGTGCAGCGTGCACCGATTTCCTCAACCTTGCCCACAATGCCTTCCAGTTCTATCAGGTCTCCTATATTGATGGGGCGCTCTGCCATCATAATAAATCCGCTAATGAAATTATTGATAAGGTTTTGGGCGCCAAAGCCGATGCCTATGGCAATGGCACCGCCCAGAAAAGCGAAGGCCGCAAGAGGGATATTGACGATGCGCAAGGCAAAGAGCAATATCAGGAGATAGGCCGTGTAGGTTAATACCTTTTGGACGGCGGAAGCTGTTGTTTCCTTGAAGTTCGCGTAACTCAGGAGACGGGTGCCGATCATCCGAAGAATATACTTGGCAGCCAGAAAGCCGATAATGAGAATGGCCAGGGCAACGATCAATTTCCTGACCGTCACCGCATTATTGTCGATGACCCAAAGCTCGAAATCCCAGATCCTTTTGACTTGCCCTTTTACGGTTTTTAGCTGTTGTTTAAGCGTAATTTTTTCAAGACCTAAACCGATTTCACCCAGCAAGCGTCTGTCCAACTGGGCGGTTCTCAAAAGTTCAGACGTGTACTCGAAGAGCCGTTCTGAAAGTTTTTGCAGGGCGTTGATTTGATTTTGCAGATGTGGCCTTACAGAACTGTCCAGATCCTTTTCGGATAATCTTTTCTCAAGACCGATAATTTGGGATTGGACACCGGACTGGTGGCTTTGCTGGAGGTTGAGTGATCGCTCGATACTCTCTAAATGGCTTTTAATATCTTCTCTTCGACCGACCTGTTCTTCTCCCGGAATCTCGCCCTTAATGAGGGCGTAGCGCAGTCGCCACATCTGCTCCTGATGCTCCAGAAGGCGCAACTTATCCACCGTATGTTCAAGGACGGTCTGGTAGGTGTTTCGCCAGGCATCTCGCTCTTCAAGGTATGCCTTTTTTACCGGGTCGGCCTTTTGACCGGAGACTCTTGTGTATTCTCGGTGTGTCTGAAGCCATACCTCTTCCGCCTTTTCTCGTCCAAGGATAAGCTCTTGAATACGTTCCTCTGTTTCCGTTATTGCATGCGCAAGCGAAGCCAATTGTTTCTTCAAGTCCGCATCATCAAAATAGACGTTTTTCCGAACCCAGTCGACCTTGCGCTGGATCAGCCGGATTTTGAGCTCAGAAAGGGTGAGCTGCTTTGATAGATTCAGGTGGTTCACCTTCTCATAACTCAGAAGTATTTCGGAAAGCTCCCTTTCAATCTCCGCTTGTTCCAGGTCCCAGGTAAGTTTCTTGTTGCGTCCCTCTTTGAATGTAGCTTCAAGCTGATCCTTCAAACGGCGCCAATTCTTTTGGGCCTTTTCAAGCCTTAATTTAGTGTCTTCCAGAGCCCTATGGGCCAACTTCAGCGCCAGGCCGGTAGTCTCTTTCAGACGATTTCCATTCGAAAGTTCATCCAGAAGCTTGTCGTAGAAACTCAGGGGATAGGGCGGCTTTTCAATAACCCCAATCTCCTGCTCGGCCTGTATTTTCTCCTTTAAGAAAACTTCTTCCTCCTCTAAAGATTCCCTTTTCTTTAATGCCGTCAGTAACCGCTCATAGAAGGTTTGGATCGATCTCAATTTGCCGGTGCGTGCCTGAAGATCGGATAGAGATACACCTGACTGCTGGGCGGTCTGTTCGTTTTCAACCAATTCAATAAGCTTGATTCTCTCTTTGATACGCTCGATGGCTTTCTCTATTTCAGCAAGAGTCGGTAATTCAGGCTGCTCTTTGTTCTTCTTGTCCGCAGAAATGCCCTTGGTGGTTGTGAGCGGTAGGTTGACGGCATGAACGAGAGCCACAAAGCTGATAAAAAACGCGGCCCAAAGGACAAGGATACTCAGCATGAGACGATTAAGGCTAGATAACAGGACAGGTGTGGAAAGCCCCGGCGGTTTTGTCGATATGGGTCTTTTGTGCATTTTCACGGGGGTTATTTTTGAAGTTCCTTTATCGATTAAATCCAGGGAGTACCATTCACAGACCAGACGGGCGGTATGATCACTCGCCTGCAGCCCCGAATATACAAGAAACAACAATTTTATTATTTTATCATCAAATGGCAAAAAGAACAAGCTGGTTCGTTTCTTGTGGACAATCTAAATGTCTCCCACTTACGCCTAAAATGCAATGACAATTGGGTGATATGGACCATGGCGAAAAGTAAACGTCAAAGCAACCCATGTGGCATGTGAGAAAGGGCACGCCCTTCACATTTGCAGTTTTAAATAAGAGCTTGCTTAAAATATCCATCTCTATATCCCTACCGCTTTTACATGCTCGGGATTTTCGCCTTGTCTTCGGTCGGTATTTTGGTTAATATATTCAATATATTAACCGGATTCATCCTGATACGCTTTTTACACACGTCTTTGGGGGCAGACTTTGCCTGTGTTGTTTATTATTAGATGGGGGTCGGCTCAAGCTAACTACTTGTAACTGCAAATTAATAACCGTAAGAATACCCTTATTTAGACCTATATAGCTTTTTAGGGGCAAAAAAGGCGATATAGGGCCTAAAAACTTTTATTTTTGGAATTTTAATCTATAGATATCAATAAATTGGTTCGACCCTAGTATCAAGCACCGAGTGGCGGGATTGAGAGGCCTGAAGGATGAAAGGCCTGATCCAGACGCATTGTAAAAATGTTTATCTCTATTATTAAGGAGAGAAAATCATGATCAGCATAGACAATGTGAAGTGTACGGCCTGCGGGATTTGTGGGACGGTCTGTCCACGTCATATTCTCGAGACCTTTGAGGAGAAAGACGAAAAATACACACGTGTTTCGCGGGAAAGGGAGGGACTCTGTATGTTGTGCGGCCATTGTACAGCCGTCTGCCCTAGTGACGCGATCCGGGTGGAGGGGCTGGATTTTGATGCATTCAAACCGGTCCGACCTCTGGAGATCACGGAGGACAGCCTCCTTACCCTTATGGAACAGCGCCGTTCAGTCCGCCGGTACAAAGACAAGCCTGTTCCAAGGGATACTCTGAATCGGATCATTGAGGCGTCTCACAGGGCTCCCACAGGTACAGGCCGGCCGAGCACCGGTGTTATTGTCATCGACAAGCCGGAGACTCTCGAGGCCCTGTCCAAGCTGCTCCATGAACTGTATCGAGGGTTAGAAAAAGCGCTTGGGAATCCCATAGCGAGTTTCTTTATCAAAAGACGAGTAGGAAATAAGATTTTCCGCACACTCCAAGATTTTGTCATGCCCGGGATGCGCTGGTACCTGAGGTGGAAAAAGGAGGGACGGGGGGACGAGATCCTTCGAGACTGCAAGGCCCTGATACTTTTTCACAGCCCGATCCTCGAACCCATGGGGGAAAACAACTGCGTCATTTCCGCGTTTCATGCGATCTTTATGGCCGAAGTATTGGGGGTGGGCACCTGCTTTAACGACCTGGTTCCCCCGGCCTGCAGCCGGAGCCCTGAAATCCGGAAACTCCTTGGCCTTCCCAAGGACAGGGAAGTCTATTCCAGTCTAACTCTTGGCTTTGCCAAGTACAAATACCGAAAGGTCATCCCCAGGAGGTTGGCGGAATTTCGGTACTTGAATTGAAGGAAGGCATAAGGGAACAGAAAGGGGATATCCATAAGAAACTTGTAAAGAGAAGAGGATCACCTGGATTTAGGAGCAAGAACATGAAATTGAAAGATATTGTGTTGAGGAATCGGAGCTACCGTCGATTCAACCAAGAAGTCTCTATTGATCTCGAGACACTCAGACAGCTTGTTGACCTTGCTAGATTATCCGCGTCGGAAGCCAATCTTCAACCGTTGAAATACATCCTTTCCTGTGATGCACAAAAAAACGCTTTGGTATTTCCTCATCTTGTGTGGGCGGGCTATCTCAAGGACTGGCCTGGTCCGTCGGAAGGGGAGAGACCATCGGCATACATCATCATCCTGGGAGACAAAAAAATACGGAAATCATTTGTTTGTGACCATGGGATAGCGGCTCAGAGCATTCTGCTGGGTGCAACGGAGCGAGGTTTTGGAGGCTGTATAATAGGCTCAATTCGGAGAGCTTGGCTGCGCCAGGCGTTGAGAATCCCCGCTCATTACGACATTCAACTTGTTATTGCTATAGGTAAGCCAAAGGAAATGGTCGAGATCGAGGCAGTCGGGCCTGACGGGAATATCAAGTATTGGCGGGATGATGAGGACACGCACCACGTTCCCAAGCGCTCTTTGGATGAAATTATCGTTGGTTAGGTGAGCAAGTTGTAACAGGAATGCAGAAATGCACCCTAACCAGCGCACAGGACCGACCGCTCTTCTGGAAGGTATGGGGCATGCTGATACATTGGCATGGAAAAAGGGTAAGAAGCTGATAGTGATTATTGACGAATTCTCTGATATCTTCATGCGATACTGGATTAGTTACCTGAGACTAACAGAAAAATGAAGCTCCCCGTAGCAAGCTACGGGGTATCTATGCGGAATTCGCCGAAGCAAACCCGCCTTCGCACAAGGCTTTGACGGGTCACCTCGCTGTTCATCCCTGCAGCAAGCTGCAGGGTATTTTGGCGAAGGCGAATAAAGAGTTTATGTGGGAAGCCGGGTAATTATGCAAGGCGATTGACACTGTGATTTCCGATTCAGTATCCAGAAGTGAGGAACTGGAAAATCCTGTTTCCGATAAAACACCCGAAAAAAGGCCAGGGTTTCCTGCGTTTTGCTTAAAAAAGCAAATCCTCATTATTTCCCTGCTTTTTAAAAGATGTTTAACGCAAGCAAAAATCAAATCAAATTTGGAGCAATTCCTTAATTCTCCAGAAACCCCCTCAAAAAATATAACGGTATCCCCAAAATCTACGATTCATCTAATATTTTTGCCTTGACATACTCACGCTAAAGCCTATAATTACTCCCTTTTAGCACTATAATTCCGCATTTTCACTTAAATCAAAGGAAAAACCCATGGTATTCTGGCGTCTTCCACTCGATGCAGACGAGATTCAGATTTCCCGGGGCGTGGTCTATATTATCGAAGACCGATGCAAGGGCTGCGGGTATTGTATAGAATTCTGCCCTAAGCAAGTTCTTGAATTTTCAAATAAATTTAACCAAAAGGGCTATCATCCGCCCACTGTCGTAAAACCTGATGACTGTGTCAATTGCCATTACTGCGAAATTATCTGCCCTGAATTCGCCATTTTCTCTGTGGAAGATACTGCAAATGTGGAGAACAATGAAAAATGAGACCGGCAGTACTTACAGGTGAACATTTTATGACAGGAGACGTTGCCTGCGCTGAAGGCGCTATGGCTGCCGGATGCCTCTTTTTCGGCGGGTATCCGATAACTCCTGCCACGGAAATTGCCGAACATATGTCTGCTCGGCTTCCGGAGGTGGGCGGCACCTTTATCCAGATGGAAGACGAGATAGGGGCAATAGCCTCTGTCATTGGCGCTTCATGCGCCGGCGTAAAGAGCATGACAGCAACTTCGGGACCAGGCTTCAGCCTGATGATGGAAAATATCGGCCTTGCAATCTGTATAGAATCCCCCTGTGTTATTGCCAACGTTCAACGTGCCGGTCCATCCACGGGCCTTCCTACTCAGGGTGCTCAAAGTGATATGATGCAGGCAAGATGGGGGTCACACGGACATTATGAGATCATCGCATTGGCTCCTTCATCCCCCCAGGAAATCTTCTACCAGACTATCACTGCTTTTAACCTGAGCGAGAAATACCGTTTGCCTGTACTCATCATGACAGATGAAATGGTCGGACACCTGAGCGAGCGCGTCATCATACCGGATGCGAAAGACATCAAAACAGTTTCAAGAAAAAGACCCAAAGGTAGAAAAGACCGTTTAAAACCTTACAGGCCTGGTCCTGACGGCATTGCTCCCATGCCGATTGCAGGCGAAGGATACAATGTACACATGACAGGCCTAACTCACGATGAGCGAGGGTACCCGGTCATGACGGTGGACGCGCAATATGAGATGATGGAACGCATAATAGGAAAGGTTCGCAAGAATCTTGATGATATCATTCGAACCGAGAGCTACAGACTTGATGATGCTGAAATCGTAATAGTCTCCTACGGGGTTTCATCCCGTACCTGCCTGGCGGCCGTGGATGAAGCCCGTGAGCAGGGAATCAAAGCCGGGCTATTAAGACTAATCACGGTCTGGCCTTTTCCCGAAGACCAAATCCGAAACCTTGCAGAAAAGGTTAAGGGATTTGTGACCGTTGAAATCAACCTGGGCCAAATCCATCTTGAGGTTGAAAGATGTGCGGGTGGCAAGGCGCCCGCTTTTTTGGTTGGGCACCCGGGCGGCACAATTATTCCACCGGAGCGTGTCATCAATACCCTGAATGAGGTCTTTTGAGAATATTCAGGGATCAGCCGTCATCTCCCGGCTGAGTCGTGAACGCTTACTAACCATGAGGTAAAGCATGAAACAGATCAAAAAACCCTCGAGCCATCCCTTGGACGACCTTCTTCGGTTGGATCGCATCCCCCACATCTGGTGCCCAGGATGCGGTATTGGCACGGCATTTTCCTCATGTCTGACCGCTATGAAAACAAGCGGCATTGATCTCAAAAAAACAGTGATGATATCCGGAATCGGATGTTCGGGGAGGGGCGCCGGTTATGTGAACTTGGACTCATATCATACAACGCATGGAAGGGCTATTCCATTTGCAACCGGCATGAAGTTGGCCAATCCGGAACTGAATGTCATTGTATTCAGCGGGGACGGAGACCTTTTTGCCATCGGCGGCAACCACTTCATACATGCTGCCCGCCGGAATGTGGACATGACCGTCATTTGTGTAAACAATTTCAATTACGGCATGACCGGAGGTCAGGTTGCGGCCACCACGCCGTATAAGGCAAAAACCACAACCACGCCCCTTGGTAATTCCGAAAGTCCTTTTAATCTCCCACTCCTGGCTTACGCCTCAGGGGCCACTTATGTATCCAGATGGACCATCCTGCACACCCGCGACCTGATGGAATCCATTGAAGAAGCCCTTTTAAAGCGGGGATTTTCCTTTATCGAGGTACTCGCTCCCTGCCCGGTCAACTATGGAAGAAGAAACAGGGAAAAACCGCTCGACTCCCTTAGGATTTATCAAGAGCGCACTATTATCAAGAACAACGCGCATCCCTCGGAACTGGATATCGATTTTGAAAAGGGGGTTATTTTAGGGAAATTTATAGACCAGGACCGTCCCACTTGCACGGAAATGTACGACAAGACATGCCGGCCAACAGATCTATCGGAGGAAAGCAAAGCGGCGTAAAACACAAATAGCTCACATTTTACACAAGTAAAAGACCATGAAGGAACACAAAGACGCAAAACAGGAAATTATCATTACAGGGTTTGGAGGCCAAGGAATTGTATTGGCCGGTCGCATCCTTGGCGAGGCAGTGGCCTTAGGCGACCACAGGCAAAGTACGCTGGTCCAGTCCTACGGTCCTGAGGCCCGCGGGGGAGCCTGTAGCGCTGAGGTAGTGATCTCTGACAACCCTATCCATTATCCATACGTGAGGCACCCTGACATCTTAGTATGCATGTCCCAATCCGGTTTTGATAAATTCATTGACCTTCTTGGCGCAGAAGGCACCTTACTCATTGATCAGGACCTTGTAAAACCTCGAGATATTAATAGGACCTTTTTTGGCATCCCTTCCACCCGTATGGCAGAAGAGCTGGGGAGAGTCATGATGGCAAATATCATTATGTTAGGTTTTTTCACCTCAATCACAAAAGCTGTTTCCGTGAATGCTGCGCGTAACGCGGTTGTCGCTTCTGTGCCGAAGGGTACGGAGGAAATGAATACGACCGCCTTCAATAAGGGCTTTGATTACGGCCTGGCATTATTTAAAGGTCGTGAAAAAAAGGCTAAAGGAAAGGCAGGAGCGTGAGCATGAAGCGCTTGAAAGATCGCCTGCATAGAGTTCTCGTAATCGGGACAACCCCCGCAGGATTGATAGCAACAAACAAACTGGGCGAATTAGGAATCCCTGTGACCCTTGTGGATCCAGATCCTGACATGAATGAAAAACTCTCACGGGAAGAATGGAGACTGGCTTCAGGAGTATCCTTGAATTTCGCTCATCGCCCGGGACTTTTGAGGATACTCAGGAATCCTTTTATCCGCTCAATTTTCCCTGCTGAAGTCAATTCAATAAAACATACTCCTCAAGGTTTTCGCGCGCGGATCAAAAGCCTTCAAACATTCATTGATCCTGACCGGTGCATCCAGTGTGGTCGTTGTCTGGACGTCTGCCCTGTAATAACCCCTGATGGAAATAAACCTATTCAATTTAACGGTCGGGGAAGTCTTCCCGGCCGGCCCGTTATTGACAAAAGGCGGAAACCGCCTTGTCAGGAAAACTGTCCTTTGGGTGTTAATGCCCAGGCATACATTTCCCTGGCAGCGGCCGGTAGATTCCAGGAAGCCCTGGAAGTAGTTCGGCGCAATAATATTCTTCCCGGTATATGTGGCCGTGTCTGCACCCATCCCTGTGAAGAGGCATGTAGGAGGGGCGAATTGGACGATCCTATCGCCATCAGGGATATCAAACGTTTTTTGGCCGACTATGAGCTTTCTCATCCCAATAGTTTGACACTCCCGGATATTCCCAAACGATCCCAAAGGATTGCGGTCATCGGGTCCGGACCCGCCGGACTTGCGTCAGCGGCTGATTTAGCTCGTCTTGGTTATCAGGTAACCCTTTTTGAGAAAGAGGCATCCGCAGGCGGCCTTCTCCGATATGGGATCGGACCTCACAGGCTTCCAAGGGATATTCTTGATTATGAGATAGAATATATAAAAAAATTGGGGGTTCAATTCATGACCTCCCATCCCATTGACCTTACCGGAGAACTGAATGAACTAAAAAAGGACTTTGACGCCGTTGTTCTTACGATCGGTACCTGGTTCGACCGAACTTTAGGCGTGCCCGGGGAAGACCTCATAGGTGTGGAAGGATGCATCCACATGTTAACGAAAATTTACCGGGGCAAGGTCAGTGAATTGAAAGAGGATGTGGCCGTCATCGGTGACGGAAACGCCGCTTTTGATCTGGCACGCGCGCTTAGGCGTCTGGGTTCGAGTGTCACCTTGATTACGTGGTTTCCTGAAGATCTTATACCGGCTGACAAGGATGAAATTAGGGGTGCACGTGAGGAAGGCATTTCCATCGTGGACAAAACCCAGGTCATCGCCTTTGCAGGATCAAACGGCAGGCTCGAAAGTTTGCAATGCAAGCCCACAGAGCCTGGAGAACCGGATTCACAGGGAATACCATGGCCGGTGATCGTTCCGAAAAGCAAGACGTCAGAACTCTCTTTTGGTCGTGCCGTTGTAGCCATAGGCCAGACAGGTCCGTTTCAGACAGGAAATCCCGCAACCCGTAAAAACATTCCACCTGCCGGAATTAATGTCACCGCAAACGGACTTACTGAAGTTGATGAATCTTTACGAACAAACATAACCGGAATTTATGCGGCGGGAGATGGAGTAACAGGTCCATCCTCGGTGGTGGACACCATGGCCTCCGGCAGGGCGGTTGCTCATTTTGTTCACATGGACCTCAGCGAAGAAAAAATATCCGCATCAGAAAAAACAAGGCCGGAAGACAGGGAATTCGCTGAAATTAAAACAGATATTCCCTCTCTTAGTCGGCCCAAAATGCCCGAAAGGCAGCCCGCTGCAAGATGTAACAGTTTTTCGGAAGTCGCTTTAGGACTGAGCGAAGCTCAGGTCCTCTTCGAGGCCGAGCGCTGTTTGCAATGCGGGATCTGCTCTGAGTGTCTCCTATGCACAGAAGCATGCGGCCTTGTAAAGGCTATCAACCACCACGAACAACCAGAGGAAATAGTAGAACATGCCGGCGCAATCATCATAGCGGATCCAAAATCATCCCCTTCAATAAAGGGTGAGGATGTGATCCGGGCATACGGTCCTAAGGGTGCAAAATCGGACGTGTATGCCATGATTACACGTGGTTTTGCTGCGGCCTCTAAAGCCATGATACTTTTAGGAGGGACATCTCACAGGCCAAAAGGTTACGGGGTCTCCTTTTCGCCTCCCGATTTGGAGCTTTCCCCCGAGATCCGAATCGGTGTCTTTGTATGCCGCTGCAACGATTCGTTTGGATGGCATGAAGACATGGATAATTATGTAGAGCATCTTTCCCGTGTTAAGGATATCGTACATGCCGAAGCTATGCCCTCCGCATGTATCCCGGAAGGGTCGGCAGACATCTTGAGTGCCATCAGGGAAAAAGGCATTACGCGTGTGGTTCTCGCCTCTTGTGTATGCTGTCCACTTGACTTTGTGTGTAGTGCCTGCACGGACCAGCGAAGCCGCCTCAAAGATGCCCTTTTTAAAGAGACGGGGATCAGCCGTTCAATGGTAGAAACATGTAATTTAAGGGGCGAAGTTCTCCGGCAACTTCCGCATGACCCAACTGCAGCCTTAAATCACTTTACCGGACTGATAGAAAGATCAGTCCACAGGGCAAAACGCTTGAAGACACTCCCTTCTCCGGTAAGGACCTATAATTTTACAACCGCCGTCATCGGACAGTCCGAAGCGGCCATAAACAGTGTCCAGGCACTTTCAGAAGCTGGATTTGAAGTATTCATGTTCGGAACACCCGATAAACCTTTCACAGAAAATGTGACATACCCTACTGTCCATTGTTTTGAAAACACAACAGTCAGAAATATAAGCGGTACTTTGGGCAATTTTCAGGTCTATGTGGAATCCGACGGTTTTTCTCAGGTCCTACAAGTTGGGGCCATAATCCTGGGCGAAAAATCCAAACGGATGATACCCTATATACCGCAGGAAGGTCTACCGAATCGCATCCTGGAATCTTCTTTTCAGAAACGGGGCGTTCCAGGAGTCCCTTTTCTCTATCCGGGGGCAACCCCCATAGCCGGACTTTTCTTGGCCAGTCCACCCGGCATCCGCGTCTCTGAAAGAAAAAAAGGTGCCGCTGCCGCTGTATTGGCCGCGGCAATAATGCCCCGTGGTCCCAGGCATAGCAAAGGATACACCGTTCTTGTGGACAAAAACTTGTGCCGCGGTTGCGGCCGCTGTTTTCAGGTCTGTCCACATCAGGCCATCACATTTAAGGAAAACTCTGTAGGTGGCTGGTATGCAGTTGTGGATGAGTCATTATGTAAAGGCTGTGGTATCTGTATTTCCGTTTGCCCTTCGCATGCTGCGGACAGCCCATATCGTGACCAGACATACCTTGAGCAACTGCTTGAGGAGGTAATTGTGCAATGACGAACTTCAATATAATCCTGTTCCTCTGCAATTGGGGGCCCCATGCGGCCTATCAGTCCCTGCAGGACAATGCCTCAGATATTCCTCCGGAAATAAAGATGGTGCGAATCCCATGTTCAGGGAGAATCACCAAGGCACTCCTCTTTAAACCCTTTGAAATGGGCGCTGACGGCGTGATCGTGATAGGTTGTGAACCTGGATCTTGTCGCTACGGAACCGGGACCGCTACAGCCCAAAACAATGTTGAAGATACCCGCGGTATTCTCGAACTGCTGGGTCTCACAAAAGACCGCTTGCGTGTCGTCACCTTCCTTCCTGACGATTCGGACGCCATGCTTGATTTTTTAAAGGATTTTGTAAACCAGATAAAAAAAATCGGAAAAAGTCCGGTTGTTCCACCACCCAAGGACACCCCGATTGCTGAAATAGACGACCTCATAATCAAAACCGTTACCAAGCACGACGTTTATGCCTGCCAGGATTGCGGAAAATGCACATCTGCATGTCCTTTAACCCTGGCCGGCAAATCCTTTTCTCCCAGGGCCATTGC
>Ga0307419_10001237_pt1 | contig 13292 bp, 12 predicted proteins | sample SalMarWE160230MG_2_FD_202512 | JGI IMG/M metagenome (GOLD analysis project Ga0307419, IMG submission 202512) | Salt marsh sediment microbial communities from the Plum Island Ecosystem LTER, Massachusetts, United States - WE1602-30 | ecosystem: Environmental > Aquatic > Marine > Intertidal zone... | reverse complement strand
CCGGCTTTTTATGTTGCCCGGATTAAGCCGTACTTTTGCAGCTCCGGCCTCAATCGCCTCAATAGCTCTTTCAACGCTGAAATGTACATCTGCTATTAAAGGAATTTTTACTCTTTGCACAATCTTCTCAAATGCTGCGGTATCAGCACGTCTCGGAACTGCGAGCCGAACAAGCCTGGCGCCGGCTTTGGCGAGGGCTTTTATTTGATTTACGCATTGCTCTATATCAGTCGTCGAAACCTTTGTCATTGACTGAATCACTATCGGCTGTGAAGAACCAATCTTTACGGTCCCCACGCTGACTGTTTTTGTCTTTCTTCTTTTTATCATTTTTTTTCTTTTACTTAAGCAGGCAGCGTATTTTCAGGCTTCCTCTTCCACTCGGAAAGACTATTCAAGGCTCGCACAAGCCTTAAATCTCTTTTCCGAATGCCTCTTGATATTATTTCTTCATCTGAGGTACCGTTTTCAATAAAGTGCAGTATGATATCAAGAGTATGGTATTTTATGCCTATAGAATCTTCATCTGTCAAGCCTTTTGCCATATCGGGCGATGGTATCCGTAATTGTATTTGCCTCGGCAGCCCAAGGTATCTTGCGAGCTCAAAAACCTGCGTCTTATACAAGCCTAAAATCGGTGAATAGGGTAAATCGTCTATTCCGCCTTTGACGAACCAGCCGGTCAAAAACTCAGAGCGGTTCGCCGCCCCTAAAATCAGGCAGTTCTCCTGCTTTGATTTTTCCTCCAGAAACTGACGCCTGTATATATGGCGAGCGTTGAATGCATTTTCGATTTGGCGGACAGTTCGGTTGTATAGAAATCTTTTGACTTTGCTGACCGTAGCGCTGCCGCGTGATAAAGTAAACAAAAATGCATCTCCTCGTGGAATAAGTCGATTGAACATCGAATTTAAATAAGCTGAAAAACCCAGTGCCCTCATAATCAATGGAGAGTAAATTTTCCTCTTTTGCATCGCAGGCGTTATGTCCTCATACCTCAATTTGATACCGAGCCATTCGGATATGAGTTTAGCGTTGGCCTTTGAATCTTTTGAGCTGTCCCGGTCGTAAAGATGATATGCATAGACCTTATCAGCGCCGACCGCCCTGACCGCCAAAGCTGCAAGTACTGCTGAATCGAGGCCACCGCTAAGGCCGATTAAAATACAGTTGGTACCCTTACTCTTAAAAAGCTCTTGTATATAGCGTTCAATTTTTTCACATTCACTTTTTGTGTCAATCGCCAGAAACTTCTCAAACTCCGGTACCATATAGTTATTTCCTTAAAATTTGTGGTAAATTTATCTTTTAATCGGATAGTTTGAGCTTTTTCGTTATATAAAATTGTCTCTTGTCATATTTCTTCGGGGAAATTAAAATACAATATTATTTATACGAGCTTGTTGTCTTTGATGTTTGATTCCAGCGATAAAATGCAGCCTCAAGGTAAAGGGTGTAGATTTATGCTTATTTTTATTCAAATTATTGTGGTCCTCGTCGCCGTATATTCTGTCTTGGGCTGGTCGCTCTATTTTATGCAGCCTGCCTTGTTATATAAACCTGTCAGGCAGGTCCTTTATACACCCGAAGAGCTGGATTTGGATTACGAGGAGGTCGAATTTATTACCTCTGACGGGTTGGCCCTTTCTGCGTGGTTCATTCCTGCGCAGAATGCAAAAACTACAGTGCTGTTCTGTCACGGTAATGGCGGCAATATTATGCACCGGCTTGATACCATAAATATCTTGTATGAGCTGGGCCTTAATTGTTTTATCTTTGATTATCGAGGCTACGGAAACAGTCAGGGAACACCCACGGAACAGGGAACGTATCTTGATGCACAGGCTGCATATCACTGGCTCACTAATGATAAAAAAATATCCCCTGACAACATCATCATCTTCGGCAGGTCCCTGGGAGGTGCCATCGCTGCGAATCTCGCAGCCTCTGTCAGGTCTAAAGCCCTTGTCGTTGAAAGTACTTTTACCTCTTATGTAGATATCGGTAAAAAATTCTATCCATATATGCCCGTAAGATGGTTCGCAAGGTTCGGCTACCAGACAGTCGATTCTTTAAAAAAAGTTAATTGTCTCGTTATGGTAGTTCACAGCAGCACCGATGACCTCGTGCCTTTCGAGTTCGGCAGGGAATTGTACAGGGTAGCCAATGAGCCGAAAAAATTCGTCGAAATTTACGGCAGCCATAACGACGGTTTTTTGGTATCGAGTGAAATTTACAAAAAGGCCTGGAGAGAGTGGTTAAAAATGCTCAGCGAATCCGGGTCGATTTCTGGGCAGCATTATGCATCCTGAGCAGCTTTTTTGTTACTTGTCATTGTGTTTTCAGGAAAATCACAATTTTCTTATAAGCCCTATTACCACGGCTTCAATACGGCAGTTCTCTGAGTAAATTGGCTGATACTCGTCGTTGGATGGTTGTAGCCTGGCTTTGTTTGTTTCCTTATAGAATCTTTTGAGTGTAGCATTTTCTCCGTCAACTATTGCTACTACAAGCTGTCCATCGTCGGCAGTACTACTCTTGCGGCAAATCACATAGTCGCCGTCGGATATCCCGTCGCCTGTCATACTGTCACCCTGCACTTCGAGTGCGAATATTTCCTCTGTGTTTCCGAAACAGCTCTTGAGTGACAAACTTTCTTTATTTTCAATTGCCTCAATTGGCAGTCCCGCAGCGACCCTGCCTGCAAGAGAGATACCTTCCGTTTTCTGGATTGATAGATTTGACTTTTCCTGTGCTGAAAGAGCGGGCAGCTTATGCGCTTTTAAGCTCAGCTCCAAAGAGCGAGCTCTGCCTGTGCCATTTGAAAGATACCCTTTTTTTCGAAGCTCTTCGATGTGCTCGAACGTTGTGCTTCGGCTTATGCCCAGCTCGCTCGCCAGCTCCCCAATCGTCGGCAAATAAAAGTTGTTGTCCTGAAACTTTTTTATCAGACAAAGAAGCTGTATTTGTCGTGGAGTGAGATTGTTTTTTGACTGTATTTTTTGCAATTATCGTCCTTTCATCGTGCGTTTTTTGCAAAATGGTCGCCTCTGCATCGGCAAAAGTTACCTGTACATCCGGCCGGCTTTGAATGACGCCCGAAATGATTTGGCTTAAACGTTCTATGATTTTTGTCAGTTTATTTTCGTAAGGTTCCGGGTAGCTCTCGCCGCTGCCCTTTGGCCAGTAGCTGACAAAATCACCGCCCGGGCCGAACCTGCATAAAGGAATATCACCAAAATCTTCTTCGTACCGCCTCATCGGAAAACCTTTCGACCGAATTTGAGATTGCCAATCACTTCTGCAAATACTTGTATCGGCAAAACTCGCTGAAAAACCCTAACAGAAACCGAACGAAAAATGCGAGATTGAAAAATTTTTTCAAGCTCGCAATGAGGCTGCTTAAACCAGCAATAATATAGGACGCTGAAGACAAATTTGCCTTCAAATCGTTACAAATTTATTATTTCACCGGCGCACTCACTGTTCCCAGTCCTGCTCTCTTGAGCCGTGATATGTCCTTACTGTATACTCGAATGTCTTTTTCGTTTCCGGCTTTAGCTCGACGGTAAACTTGACGGTATCCAAATCTTCTTTCTCGAACCTGTCAAAATCGCCTTTTTTCGAGATGTCCCAGTATTGTGTCGGAAAGTTTCGCTTAATCTCGACCTTAACTGGTATGTCTCGCGTGTTGCGTACTTCGATAGTATAAGTGCGAACCTCGTCCCAGCCGGAAATATTTCTGCCCGGACTTTCAAATTCATAATTTTCTGTTTTGAAGTCCGTCAGTTTCGGCTCGACGACAACATCCGCAACAGCGCCGAGATTCAGCTCAACTTCTTCATCAACTGGTATATACTTAAAAGCAGATTGGCCTGTATATGAAAGATGGCCTGCTGCATCGACGCTGCGGTAAACCTTCAGCATCCCGCCCGGTATCGGCGTGTCGCCTAATTTGTGCTTTTCATCGTTTGCGAAACTTAAAAACCGCATGACAGAATCGCCGTAACGCTCCTGCTCGAATTTATAAAGATTGACAACCGGCACCTCGTCGACGTCGAAGCTAATCAGCCTTTTCGACCAGCCGGTCTCAATGGTCTCGGTTCCCTCAATCGTATAAAGAAAATACTCACTCAATCCCTCTTTCTTGATTTCCTTCATTTCCTTCGGTAGTGCTCCTAAGAGTATAACTTCACCTGCAGCTTTGTCAAATTGGACCCTTGCTCTTCTCGCCTCCTCAACTCCGAGTTCACGGAGCATTTCTCCCGGCCGGCCGTAGGGCCACTGCCGCCTGGCAAGCTCTGCAATTTCGTCGAGTATATGCACCTTGCCCACTATCAGCCGGGTCTGAGCGTTCTCGTAATCCTCGCCGCTGTTATTTGTTACCCGCACGTAGCCCTGCAGCCGCATTGTTTTCTCATCTTCGGTTAATGTCCCCATATAGAACGCCCGCCAGGTTAGTCCTGAGGTCAGATATGTAATCTCAACCGGTACCTTGCCGTTGATATCGCTTTTAATGTTCCACAATCCCAGATTGGTAACTCTCGGCGGAAAGGTCAAATCCGCAATATCGATTCTGTCGGCATTTGCCTTCGGAAGCATCTCCAGGCTGGTAGGGTCAATCAGCGTATTCGCCCATGAGAACTGCAGCTTGTTGGCTCCTTCCTTAAGTGTCAAAGCTCTGCTTTCACGCACCAGCGTCATATCCGCGGAATTGTAGATAGTCAATTGGACAGTATCCCTGCCGGGAAGTGTCACCAAATCAACCTTGCCGTAAGCAGCACAGCCCACTGCAGCGATTATTAATAAAATGAATATGCGTTTCATTTTTATCTCTCCTAAAATTTATTTTCGCATTCTTATCTGCCGTAAAACTGCACATCCGGAATCTGCACGCCGGGCCTGATATTCCTGCGTTGATATTGCATCTTAATCTCTTTTACTGCAGGGCCGTCTTTGCCTCTGGCAGGCAGCTTAATCTCGAACTCAAGCGTGTTGGCGTCCTTTTTTACGTAATCATCCGGACTGCATTTTTCCATATCCCACTGTCCAGGTATATGCTCTATCACGGTCAGAACAGCGGGGCTGTCCTTGAAGTTTTCAATCTTCGCGACAATCTCCTCATCGGTGTCGTAGAGTATGATGTTGTTACTGTTGTTCCTTTTAATATTTATCTGCTGCTCTTTCATCTTTCGCTGCGTAACCACGATATCCCTGCTGTCACCTATATACAGCTCTGTCTTTTCACCGACTGGCACTAATCCTGTAACATCTTCACCAAGAAAGATTGTGCTTTCGTGTCCGTCGTCCTGGAAGATTCTTGCCTTGCCGCCCCATAGTGCGAACTCACCCAGTCCGCTCTTTTTATCGTTTAATATCCGGTAGCTTACTGGAATACCGACATTCTGGTTCTCAAGCTGTTGCGGGTCCCACGGCAGTTTGGCGGCATCGAATGTCCATACCTTTGTAACAGGAACCCTTGCCGCCTCGAAAAACAGCAGCTGTTTTGTTTCCTCGTGCTGCAAGCCTCGCTCGAAGGCCTCGCCGTAATCGAGCAGGATTTTGGCCATATCGAAATCCTCACCTGAGAAGTTCCGCAGCACTAAAAAGCTTTTCAAATCGATACCGGTTTCAGCCTTGTCTGCGATCGCCTTGTAGGTTATCAGCCTGTCTATGTTCATTAACAGATAGCTTATCCTAACTCGCTCGGCATAGTCACTGTCGCTGCTTATCTCCCATACGAGCGCAGCTTCATTCGGCGGATAGCTCACATTCAAAAGTTTGACCTTATCAGGATGGTCAAGCACGGCAAGCCGAATGGAATCGGCATCGATGCTCACCGCCTTCCAGGAAAAATCTACTTTATTTATTCCTTTCTGCAGCGTCAGCACTCTCTCTTCTTCTATCAGTGTTGCCTGCGGATTGTCCAGGCGAATGACCGTCGCCGCCCGCTCGGGAAGCGCCACTAACTTAATCCTCGCCTGTGCGACGCCGCCGAGCACAAGACAAATCAATATCATTGTTAATATTTTCTTTTTAACCTTCATAATCTATTCTCCTTACAATTATCGTTATTGTTCTTTACTTATTTCTTATCGTATGATTTCAGTGCGTCAGAGCCTTTAAGCTGGTCCACTTTCACTCTGATTAGCCAGTCACCCTCGCTGAAGCTGTTAAATTCCCCGCCGGGCAAAGCCGTGAATGAATTACCGCTGCCTTCGGCATCGTAGCCGACATAGACGCCTTTTGTACCCGTAGGATTAAATCCGACACAAATAACAAATTCTGTTGGAACATTTGTAGGCTCTACCGGCAGGTTTACCCACTTGGGATTGCCTCTGTTGAATTTTGCATACGGCTGGGGGAAATCTGCTATTGTTTTGAAGTCCTTATCACACAGCCATATATGAAAATCTTCCTTTGGCGGCTGGGGGTAACCATAACGGGAACCGTAAATTTGTACCGATGTTATATACCAGTCGCTTCCCGGAATATTGAATTTTACCGCGTGGCCGCTGCCTGCTATTGAACTTTTGCTTGCCTGTCTGCCGTCGTCAAAAAATAAATCCATCGGCTCCTGTGCCAGCTCATTGCGTTTTGCTGTTTTGGTTTTGAATTCACTTGACGGCCTCTTGAAAACCAGCATCGGTTCGGCACTATTCCACCAGATGTTCAGACGCTCATCTTCTTTTGTTTCCAATAGTGCCTTTCGCAGCACAGCTCCCGGGTCTGCCGGGTCGATTTCTGCTTTCGACCATGCCTTGAAAATTTCCACAATGCTTTTGTCACCCACTATTTCGGCAAGAGCCTTCCACAATCCTGCTCCTTTTACTATCCCGGCCGCATTCGCGTCGGCAAGCTGATTATTAAGTCTCGCTGTTCCGTCGGCCAAGTAATCATATTTGTCGGGCCAGAGCTCGCCTTTATGTTTTTCATAGACACCATCAACTATCCTCGAGCCGAGATAATGTGCCCAGCCCTCCGCTGCGTCTGAGCTCATCCAGCTATGGTCTATGATAATACGGTACATCGCCAGATGGCCTGTCTCGTGACAAATCCCATAGATATGAAATATCCCGCTCTCCTGCGGCTTTTTCAAATCGCTTTCTCTGCGAATGGTAAGGTACATCATGTCCTGGCCGTCGGTGAATAATCTGACCCGTTGTTTTGGGTCGCAATTGATATTCACTTTTATTGTCTGCGGCATATCGAAACCGAATTTCTCGGCCGCTATTGCTCTGGCCGCATGGGCGGTTTTGCCTATTGCCTCGGCGTATATCTGCTCAATACCCTCGTACGTTACAACGGCATTATCCAGCCGATAAACCTGCTCATCAGCAAAAACAAGAGTGCAAAACATCGAGATAAAAATAATTATTGCTGAACTTTTCATTTCTATCTTCTTAATTTACCCTTCGTATTCATATACTCAATTATTCCAGTCTTGCTGCCGGATACCGTGGTAAGTCCTGAGTGTATATTCGAACTCCTTTTTTGTTTCCGGCTTAAGCTCGACTGTAAACTTGACCGTATCCAAATCCTCCTTCTCGAAACTGTCAAAATCGCCTTTCTTGGTGATATCCCAGTATTGGCTCGCAAAGTTTCTTTTAATCTCGACCTTAACAGGTATGTCTCTCGTATTGCGAACTTCGATATTATACGTTCGCACCTCGTCCCAGCCGGCAATATTGCCTTTACTATCAAATTTGAAGTTTTCCGTTGAAAACTCCATAAGTATCGGCTCAACAACAACATTTTCTACGGGCCCGAGATTTAGTTCGACTTCCTCGTCTATGGGTATGTATTTGAAGGCTGATTGTCCTGTATATGATAAGTGCCCCGCATCATCGACACTGCGGTAAACCTTCAGCGTCCCTCCGGGTATTGGTGTTTCGCCGAGCTTGTGCTTTTCATCATTTTTAAAACTTAGAAATCTTATAACCGAATTGCCGTATCGCTGCTGCTCATATTTATAAAGATTAACAACCGGCACATCATCTGCTGTGAAACTTACCAGCCTTTTTGACCAGCCGGTTTCTATCGTTTCTATCCCCTCAATCGTGTAAAGAAAATACTCGCTCAGGCCTTCCTTTGTGATTACTTTTTGTCTCAATTCGTCTTTTGTTATAGATAAACTATAATATTGTTGTACCGCAACCCCTCGCATTTGACTAAGTTCTTCTTTTTCATGTGAAGATAAAGGTAGAAGTTCTCCCGGCCGGCCATAAGGCCATTGTCGTCTGGCAAGCTCGGCTATCTCGTCGAGCATATGCACCGTTCCGACTATCAGCCGTGTTTGGGCATTTTCGTAATCTTCGCCGCTGTTATTTGTCACCCGCACGTAGCCTTCGAGCCGCATCGTTTTTTCATCTTCGGTTAATGTCCCCATATAAAATGCCCGCCAGCTTAATCCCGAGGTAAAATAAGTTATCTCGAACGGTACCTGCCCTTCGACTTCGGAATGTATGAGCCATCTGCCGACCTCTTTTAATCGAGGCGGGAATACAAGCTGCTCAATCTCGATTTTTTCTTTTTCTTCGAGCGGCTCCAGATTAAGGCTCGTCGGGTCAATCAAAGTATTTGCCCACATAAACTGCAGCCAGTTCCAGCCTTTCTTTAGCGTAAGATTGCGTCTCTCGCGAACAAGTGTCAGGTCCGCAGAATTGTAAATAGTAGTTTGAACACTTTCTCTTCTCGGCAGTGTTACCAGCTCAATAGCACTGGCCGGTGCAAATGGCGGCTCCTCATCTTCTTGTCTTGATACTATTCGGTCGCCGGCAATGAGACGGCGTCCCAATTCTTCTGATTCCCCCCTGATTTCGCTCTCACGTTCAGTCGCGGTTTCTCTGCTGTCATAAGCATACTTTTCTGTTGATTTAGGCTCATCTGTCCTCAGGCCTTCTATTAATTTGCTTCTTCTCTGTTCCTTGATTTCCGAAACCACCAGCAGCGATGCTACGAGCAGGACCGCAGCTGCTGCACCTATCCATGCAGGTATCTTAAACGTCTTTAATTTCAGTTTCGTTTGGCGGGATGTCTTGATACTCTCAAGCACTCTGGAAACCAGCTCTTCGTTTAGTTGCGGTTCTTCACGCAGCAGCTCCAGCGAAGAAAATTTAGCAGCCAGCCGTTCATTGAGTTGCCGGCATTTTTCGCACTCTTTAAGATGTTCAGCAGCCTCTGCAATCTGCTCTTGCGAAGCTAACTTGAATTGATATTCAATAAGGTCTTTTTCTGTCAGATGATTTTTCTTCATAAAATTTTCCGCTGCTCTGGTAGTTTATCGGCCAGCCTCTTCAATGCTCTATACATTTGTTTCTTGACGGTTCCAATCGAGCAGCCCAGCACTTTTGCTACCTGTGAATAACTCATCTGCTGATAATAGCTCAGCACAAGAGCTGTTCTCTGTCCTGCCGGCAGCGAGACTATGGCTCCTCGCAGTTTTTCAGCCAGCTCAGCCTGCGCTGCATTTTCAAAAGGATTATTCGTATTATCTGCTATAACAACCGCTCCAAATTCTTCGCCATCGGAGTTTGCCGTTTTAATCATCTCGTTTAGCGATAAGGCCGGCGCTCTTTTTTGACGTCGAAAGCCGTCCATAACGACGTTTGTTGCTATGGTGAAAAGCCAGGACTTGAAATTTCCCTGCCGAAACGTATTCGCCTTTTCATAAACTTTCATAAAGGTTTGTTGAAAATAGTCTTCTGCTTTTTCTCTGCTGCCGCTCATCTTGATAATATATCCCAACAAAGCCGGACCGTACCGGCGTACGATTTGCTCAAAAGCATCACTCTCTCCCAGATTATGGGCTTCTATTAAGCTGTTGTCTGTAATCTCCATTAAGGCTGCCTGCTCCAGTTAATTCTTTAGACGTCTATAGTAGCCTGATGGTTGGCAGTAAGTAAGTAAATTTTTTGTAAAACCTTTACACTTTTCGCCGAGTATAAAAAAATGTGCTTCCTGCTTTTGAATAGGTCCTATTACCGCCGCAGAAGGGGATTTTAAGAGCAAAAAAGTATTGCTTAATATAAATTATTTGCTATAATTAATTGTTTAACTGAAAAAAGCTTATCTGGTTAAATTAGGAGTTAGCAGTATGAAATGCTTATATTTTACTTTGTGCATTTTAGTTGTTTTTTCCTTAGTTTTTGTCTTCGGCGGCTGCGAAGAGCAGAGTCCACAACAAAGAACAACTGAGGCAAAGCCGGATGCAGCAAAATTGTTGGAAAGTCAAAAGCTCTCTGCTGAAGGAAAAACACCTGTTGAAAAAATGCCTGAAAGTGTGTCGGTAAAAGAGCCTGAGAAAACAGTTCAAGCCGAATCCAAAAGCTCGGGGCCGGAAATCAAATTCGTATCTAAAATGCACGATTTCGGACAGGTATCTCCGAAGTCGAGTAGTGAATGCAAATTTAAGTTTACAAATATTGGCGGCGGTGTCCTCGAAATCAAAAATATCAGGTCCACCTGTGGTTGTACCGTGGCCAAACTCGCCAAGAAAAAGTATGCTCCCGGCGAAAGCGGCGAAATTGATGTTAGTTTAAAGGCCGGTGTTGCATCAGTCCCCATAAAGAAAAATTTATATGTCTTGAGTAACGATAAAAAGAACCCGAGCGTTACACTCACGGTACAAGCATCTGTCAAAAAAGTAATCGATTACGAACCGGAAACGATTAGCCTGTCACTTAAACAAGAAAACGCCGGTTGCCCTGAAATCAAGATTCGAAGTCTTGATGGAAAACAATTTTCTATAGCACAATTTAAATCGAATCTTGATATCATAGTTGCAGACTTCGACCCGAATGAAAAGGCAACTGAATTTGTTCTCAAGCCGCAGGTGGATATGGAGAAGCTCGAACAGAACTTGAGCGGTCACGTGCGGGTTTATCTCGACCACCCCGATTGCAGTCTGCTTACTATCAGTTATAGCGCACCGGCGGAATTTTCGAGCCGACCGGCTGTTATTCTTGTTTTCAAGGCTCAGCCCGGAAAAACAGTAATAAAAGAAGACGTCTGGGTGACGGATAACTATAATGGGGATTTTGATATCGAGTCATTTTCCTCCGAAAAAGGTTTTGTGAAGGTACTCAGCAGCGAAAAAGTAGATAAAGGCAGTTATAAGCTTAAATTACAGATAGATCCGCCTGAATTAGGGAGAAAAGAAAGGTCTTTTCAGGATAACTTGATTGTTGCAATCAAAGGCGGTAAGCAGCTTAAAGTCGCCTGTCGCGGCTTTTATGAAGGAAGTTGAAAAATATAATAACCTTTTTAGTGAAAGCCTGCCAGTTTTGTCTCGTTGTTACGAAACAGACGAATATGTGGCGCAGGCGGTGATTAAACTTAGCTTTTAATCCAGGTCGGCCTGACTGCATAAAAACAGCTTTTATCGGTGCTAAACGAATTTGCGCGAAAATAAGCTGTTATATAAGTTCTGAATCATTATTATCCTGGAGGAATAATTCGGACACGAAAAGCCTTGACTATTCGTATAACAGCCTCTGATGTCATAAATTATTTTGAGAAAATATCCGTTGGGAGGGAACAAAATATTGCCGATAACGTCTTAATATTAGAGGCCGACATAATTTATAGGCGGCTTGTAAGCTTTTTTTGATATGACTATGCTCACTTGTTGATGAGATAAAAAGATGATAAAAACCGTTAGAATAGCAAGTATTCTGACAGCTTTGCTGGTTGTTATTATTGTAGCTCTGCCTGTAGTCTTGGGAGCAAATAACAGCGGTGCAAAAAACAAAAAATCTTATGACGTTCAAAGCGTCGTAGAAAGATTTAAAAAGAATCGAGGCGAGAGAGCAAAAAAAGACACCGACCAGAAACCTCCGCTTGTAAAAGAGGCTGAAGATTTTGCCTTATATCTTAATCCTCCAAAACCGGAACCGAAAGCCGAAATAGTAAAACCGCCGGCCCCGAGAAAAACAGCGGCCTTGCCCCCTGTTCAATCGGTATCCAGAACTGCTAAGTTTAATCTTATTGCCACCTGTGTACACGAATCAAATCCGGCCCTGTCGGTCGCCTTGATTGACGCACCCGGCGGGGACCGAAGATGGGTAAGACCGTCTGATGTTGTTGGTCACCTGATTATAAAAGAAATAAAGGAAGGTTCTGTTATTATTAACGATGGCGCAAGGACTTATCCACTTGATATGGTTGCAAGGCCTGTTGAAACTTCTCTTGTTGTTGGAAAGTCAACCACGGGTGCGTCAAAACTCCCAACTGATAGCTCCCCTGTTTTAACCAATGGTATTGGATTTGAGAGGGAAGCTTTAATCGAAGAACGGATTTCTGCCGCAAAAAGGTCTGACGAGTCAGTTCGAAACCAGCAGAGTTCGGAGCCGGTAATAAGTGCTGAAGAACAGGAAATTTTTGATAAGTTTATTGAGGAGCTTGATGGTATTTTAGCCGGACCCTTCGAAGATGAGGCCTCGCGGGAAAAAAGCTTTATGGAAACTGACGCCTTAATGGAAAAGTATTTCTCAGAGCTTGAAAATATGAGGATAGGCGGAAAAGAAGCACAAAAGCTTGACGACCTCGGCAAGAAGTTGGACAGCGAGAAAAAGGACCCAAATCAGCCGAAGGTAAATAAGGCCCCCGCAAGCCCAAGAAGAAGACCACCGGTCCTGAGGTAACCAATATAAGAACGTATCCTGCTCCTTTACCAGGAGCTCCAAACAAAATCCTCTCAAAAGCTAAGTATTTGTAATGCTTGTACTTTCGTTATTTTCGGTCGCTTTATCGGCCGTTTTTGAACGAAAAATGGGAACTTTTAGCCGCTTTTTATGTCTTATAAATAAGGTGATTTTATCCTTTATTAATGCTTTGGAGTGTCATATGAAAGCGGGCTTAAAATATCCCGCAAATGGGTTCTGCAACAGTTACAGGCCAAGGTGCCCGATAAATGCAATTATGGAGCGGCACTTAATAGTTATGCGCTCTGTACGTAGCTTATGGAGCCATCTATGATTTTGAATAAAAATGATAAAGATAGCCTTCACAGGTTGTTTTGGCTGAAGGTTATGGTTGTTATACTTGCCTTCTTTGCGTTTTTTTTCGATGACGGCATTAGTATCGCAAACGAGCGAACCTCAGCGGAAAAACATCTCCCGGAACCTCCGAGGTACAGAGTTTTTAACCTGAAACGTATATCCGCTGAGCAGGCAGAGAAATATCTCGATTTAGCCGGCATAGATGTTGAAGTCCAGATTCTTAGAGAAGATATGTTTTCTATGACAGGCCAGCGGCCGGAACTTACAAAGGCGGGTCAGCTTGTAAAGATC
>Ga0307419_10001236_pt1 | contig 13296 bp, 22 predicted proteins | sample SalMarWE160230MG_2_FD_202512 | JGI IMG/M metagenome (GOLD analysis project Ga0307419, IMG submission 202512) | Salt marsh sediment microbial communities from the Plum Island Ecosystem LTER, Massachusetts, United States - WE1602-30 | ecosystem: Environmental > Aquatic > Marine > Intertidal zone... | reverse complement strand
GAATATTACTGCAGCCAAAAATGTTATAATTCATCACATTCATTATAACATAGGAGAATATTCATGAAATTTAGTAAATTATATGGTTTAGATGTAGTTACATTAGACGGGTTTAAAGCTGGTGAGATATCTGGAACAGAATTAAATATAAAAAATTGGGAGGTCACACATTTACATATTGAATTATCTGATGAAGCAACAAAAGAACTTGGTTATAAAAAACCTATGTTTGGACATATAACAATATGTTTACCTGTGGGTTATGTTAAAGCCGTTGGTACTGTGGTGACGCTTACAAGAAACCTGCAAGGACTGGATAAAATACCAGAATCTAAATAAATTATAAATAATTTAAAATACACATTTTTAGTATATTGTACTATTAATACACAATATCTTTGGTATTATCAAGCTTAGGTCAATAATATTTTTGTTGCCCCTGAAAAATTGAATTTGACTTAAAAGTCCTAAATCTGACCTAAAAGTCTATATTTACAAGGCAGTAACTATTTAATAGATAACTATTTCATATTACTAAAAAATGGAGAGAGGATATAATGTCAACATTTGATACCTTAATTGATAATGAATACCTTCGTTTTCTGATAATTCTTATAGGAACAATAATTGTAGTTACTCTCTCATACGTTATACTGAAAATTATCGTGAAAAGAATTGCTGGAAGAAAAAAAAGTTATGCTAAATTTATTTTAAAACAACTTTCAAAACCAGTTATATTTCTATTATTGATTATAGGTACATATTCATCAATTAGGCATTTATCTATAATAATTGAATTTCAATTTTGGGTAGATGGATTATTCTTTGTTTTAACAACCTTTGTTTTCGCATTGCTAATATGTCGAATTATATCAGTTATAATGCTTGGTTATCTAAAGATAAAAAAAGGATTTGAAAGACCACCTAGACTTATTAACATGACAGTTAGCGTTATAATTTATATTGTAGCAATTGCAGTAATTTTAGCATATTTCAAATTCGATATTACACCATTAATAGCTGGTGTTGGTCTTGGTGCATTGGCCATTGGTATGGCTCTTCAGAGCACTCTTTCTAATTTCTTTGCAGGTATGCATCTTGTATCTGATAGACCAATTGATATTGGTGATTATATTGAGATAGATGAAGATACAAAAGGTACTATCGAAGATATTGGTTGGAGGTCAACTAGAATAAGAACACTTGCTGATAATCTTCTTATTATACCTAACGGAAAACTTGCAGAAAGCAACATTACAAATTTTTCAAAACCTAAACAAGATATGTCTCTTTGGATTCCATGTGGAGTAGCTTATGGATCTGATCTTAAAAAAGTTGAAAAAGTTACATTGGAAGTAGCAAAGTATATTCAGCAGAATGTAGATGGTGCTGTAAATGATTTTGAGCCTGCTTTTAGATTTAAAGAGTTTGGTGATTCAAATATAAATTTTATAACTGTTCTGAGGGTTACTGGTCCTATGATGAGATTTATTGTTAGAAATGAGTTTATTAAAGCTCTAAAAGAACGTTTTGATAAGGAAAATATTGAGATTTCCTGGCCAATAAGAAAAATTTATAATATCAAGTAAAAGACGAGATTGAAATGATTTGGATTATTGTTGTTGTACTAATTAGTTTTTTAATATTTCTTTCTGCTTTTTTTTCTGCTGCAGAAATGGCTTTCATCTCATCAAGAAGAATTAGGGTGAAAAAAGCAATTGAGGAGGGTAATAAAAAAGCAATTCTGCTTGAATCATTAATGAAAAAACAAGATGAGGTGGTTAGCACAATTGTGGTTTGTAATAATCTTGTTAATATTAGCGCGTCAATACTTGCAGGTTATTATACAACTAAATATTTTGGTGATATTGGTATTGGTATTGCAACAGCGTTGATGACATTAGTTGTTGTAGTTTTTGCTGAAGCCATTCCAAAATCGTATGGAATTAGTAACTATAAATTTGCGTTCAAAACAGCAAGAGTACTTCAACTCATTACAATCATCTTTTCTCCTTTATCAAAATCGTTAGCATTTTTTTCCAATTTTTTTCTAAAATTAATTGGAAAAGAAAAAAAGAAAAAAGCATTAATAACTGAGGATGAAATCAAAGCCATGTTGTCTATTGGTATTGAAGATGGAACTATAGATAAAGAGGAGAAAAAAATAATTGAGGAAATATTTGATTTTGATGCAACAAAAGCTAATGAGATTTATGTTCCATTGAAAAATATTGTTAGTGTTCATGAAAATGATACCGTTGAAACATTAAAACAAATAACTGTAAAGACTGGTCATTCAAGATTTCCGGTTTATAGAAAAAGTAAAGAAGATATTGTTGGAATTGTACATATAAAAGATGCATTGTTAAAAGATAATGAAATGTTAATTCATGATATTATGAGGAATATTATTACGATTTCACCAGGTACTAGATTAGATACAATTTTTACTAAGATGCAAAAACAAAAATTTCATATGGCAATTATTAAAGCAAAAGATGGAAGTATTCTAGGAATGTTAACTCTTGAGGATTTATTGGAAGAAATTTTTGGTGAGATTCATGATGAACACGATTTTATAAAATAATTTATGGTTTAGAATTAAGAATATTTTTAATAATGATAGTTGTTATATCGATATGGTTGTGAGAGAGAATGGCAAGGTTTATTAAAAAAAGATCCAAAACAATTGGTTTACCTCCTGGCTCTATAATACATATCGGAAAGAAAAAAACGGATACTGTTAAAATCACTGTAATTGACTACGATAAAAATAAGGTTGAAGAAGAAAAAGTGGTTGATGTAAAGGATTGTTTTCCTTTTAAGGAAAAACCATCTGTCACATGGATTAATGTTGTTGGTCTGCATGATGTTGATATTATTGGTAAGCTAGGGAGTCATTATGATATACATTCTCTTGTTTTGGAAGATATCGTTAATACAGGTCAACGACCAAAGATGGAGGATTTTGATAGATATATCTATATTGTTCTAAAGATGTTACATTTTAATGAAGAGATAAATGAAGTTGAATCTGAACAAGTGAGTTTGGTTTTAGGTGGGAATTTTGTCATTTGTTTTCAAGAAAAAGAAGAAGATGTTTTTAATTCTATAAGAGAAAGAATTCGCAATGATAAGGGTAAAATTAGGAAAATGGGTGCTGATTACCTTTGTTATGTATTACTAGATGCTATTATTGATAATTATTTTACAATTCTTGAGCATATTGGTGAAAAGATTGAGGAGATAGAAGAATTACTTGTTTCAAATCCAACACCTGAAAAATTGCAGACAATTCATCATTTGAAAAGAGAATTATTGTTTTTACGAAAATCAGTATGGCCATTAAGGGAGGTTGTTAGCAGTCTTCAAAGAGGAGAATCTCCTCTAATTAATAAATCATTAATGGTTTTTCTAAGGGATCTCTATGACCATACAATACAGATTATTGATACTATTGAAACCTTCCGCGATATGGTTTCGGGTATGTTTGATATTTATATGTCAAGCGTGAGTAATAAAATGAATGAAGTAATGAAAGTTCTTACAATATTTGCAGCAATTTTCATTCCTTTAACTTTTATTGCTGGTATCTATGGAATGAACTTTAACCCTGATTTGCCATTCAATATGCCTGAATTGAATTTTGATTATGGTTATCCTATGGTATGGATTATAATGCTTAGCGTTGCAGCTATAATGTTATATTATTTTAGGCGGAAAAAATGGCTATAAACCCTATTTTTAATAGTTTTTACCATTTTTTATTCTTTAAATGAATGGACATCTCTTTGTGGAAATGGTATGGTAATATTGTTTTTGTCATATGATTCTTTAATTTTCTGTATAAGGTCTCTGCGTGTTGGCCAGTAATCACTCGTTTTTACCCATGGGCGTACGATTAGATCAACGCTTGAATCTCCAAGGTTATTGACTGCTACCATTGGTGTAGGGTCTTTTAGAACATTTTGATGTTTGTTCAACACATCCATAGTTAATTTTATTGCTTTTCCCATGTCATCACTATAGCTTATTCCAATGGTCAAATCTATCATTCTCTTATCAAAAGCAGTAAAATTTGTTATTGGGTTACCCCAGATTTTTGAATTTGGGATAATAACTCGTTTATTATCAAATGTCTTCATTGTTGTTATGCTTGTTCCTACATTAGTTATTGAGCCGCTTATTCCTCCTATATCTACGTAATCATCAACTTTAAAAGGTTTTGTTATTGCAATCATGAATCCTGCAGCAAGATTGCCTAGTGTTTCCTGAAATGCAAAGCCTATTACAAATCCTGAAACAACGGAAATACTTATTATAGCAGCTCCGACATCGATTCCTAAAAATCCTATACCAATAGAAAAAGTAAAAATAATGAGCAATATTTTTACAACTCGACTTGAAAACTCTGCAAGAATTTTCGCCATTTTAGCTTTTAACATTGTCTTACGAATATATCTACTCACGATTACGGCTATAAAATAACCTACGATAATTACGATTAATGCACTGATTATCTGAAAAAAGGTAATATCAGTAAATGGTATTTTATTTTGTAAGAAGTTGTAAATATCTTGAATATTCATTTTCTAAATCCCCAAAACCTATATTGCTTTATTGAAAATGTTACCTTCTTATATAAAAGCTATGTTTTTTTGTGTCGTGGTAACAACAAATAATTAAATATCAAAAAATCATTTAGATTAATTATGCAATGGTTAGGGTTTGAGTTGGTGGAGATACTGACACGTCAATTTATCTATCTTGTAGTAATTTTTTTAATTGGTATTATATTATTACATATTGCAACTAAAATTCTTGATTTTAAAAAAAGAAGCTTTGGAAAAGCTGCAGGGGTATTAATTACTGGTAGCGTGGTTGCTTTCTTATTAGCATTTATTCCATATGTTGGTAGAATTTTAGGTCTTATTGGATTTTGGTTTTTTATTAAGAGTTTTTATGATGTGAGCTGGGGTAAGGCAATACTTGCATGGATCATGAGTATTGTTGTTGCTTTTATTGTGGCATTGGTTATTCTTGTCTTGTTCGATATTTCAATATTATTTATACCTAATTTGTGAAGATTATGTTAAGAAAAATTGCAGCATCTATTTCATTAACATTCATCACAGCAGCATTATGGTTTATAAAGTACCAATATCCGAATTTTTATAGTTTTTTTATATTAAAAGGATTTTACACTTTTTTTGCATTAACAATAATATATATAATATTCAGAGTTTTTTTAGAAGAACTTATAGTAAAAAGGTTAAAACAAACAAAGATGAAATATTCCTTTAAAAAAACCATTTCTATTCTTTACATCCTTGTTTTTTTATTTGCTTTAGTCGCAATCTGGATTGAACAAACTGAAACGATTCTGATCTCCTATGGTCTTATAGGTGCAGGTATAGCGGTTTCTCTTCAAGATGTTTTTAAAAATTTTGCAGGTGGCATCACGATTTTTTCTTCAGGAATTTATCGTGTTGGTGATAGAATTGAAATCAATGGAAAAATCGGCGATATTATAGATATTGGAGTACTCTATACTACCATCATGGAAATAGGTGAGTGGGTAAATGGAAATCAGGCCACAGGTCGATTATCATTTATTCCTAATAGTAATGTAATTTCCAGTACTGTGAATAATTTTACAAAAGACCATAATTTCATATGGGATGAAATAAGCCTTCCAATAACCTACGACAGCGACTGGAAAAAAGCACATGAAAAAATTTATGATATTGTTAAAAAAGAAACAGAAATTATTACGGAGCAGGCGGATAAAGAAATAGGTAAACTTGGTGAAAAATATTATCTTTCAAAAAAACCTGTTGAACCTGTCATTTTTTTTACAATTACTGAAAATTGGCTAAATTTTAATATCAGATATGTAACTGATGCACGAGAGAGAAGAATTATTCGTGATAAATTAAATAGGATAATTTGGGATGAACTTGAAAAATCAAAGGATATTAAAATTGCTTCTGAAAATATTGATGTTATGCTGAAGAAAAGCTAAAAATGAAGTTTTATTTTACTGAAATAATTCGACCTTTTGTCGGTGTAATTTTAGGTATCTTTAGTTCTAGAATACCTTCATTAAGTGTTGATAGTAATTAGTACTCTTTCAAGAATTCTCTGAATTCATCCCAAAATTTCATTATTGCTCTTTACCCCAAAATTTATCTGCATTCAGGAACTTTTCTTAGACCATCGAGATTTCTAGCAAGTGTTATAACGTCTCCAACTTTTTGTATAAAACCAACTGGAAAGCAAATATTTACTTTACCAATTAAGGGTTTTCTTATGTTTAATCCTTTTATTGCATTATCAGTTAATTCAATATGGATATGAGTCACTTTCCAATTTTTAGTATCTACTTCAAGCCCAGATACTTCACCAACGTCTTTAGCGTCAAGAGATAACACCTTCATGCCATCAAATTTATTATATTTCATAATTACCTCATCCAAAAAAATAAATACCTTTATTGCTTAATACTTTTTAGGTTTAATAATGGTTAAATTGAAAATATGGTATTATACTACTATTCGAACAGAAGATGATGAAGATAAAATATATAATAGTTATCCCAAGGATATTGAACATGAAGGTAAAAAACGAATAATAATACTTAGAAAGGATTCTTATGAAGAAGTAAAAGGCAGCGAACATATAGATCAAATGGAATAAACATTATTAAAATTACTTATTATTGTTTTTGATTATTGTCTTTAATATCGTTTAATCTTCATTGATTTTTGAAAAACACTCTTTGCAGACGTTCTTATGTTTACTGTTTTTATAGCTTTTAAGAGTATTTCCGCAAATATCGCATGTTCTTTCTTCTATTTCTTCTTCGACCTTTTTTTTAAATCTATCAAATAAACCCATAATATCACCAATAAATAATTATTCATATTCTTAATTTCATTCTAAACACCTCTAGAATACCAGGTTGTCCATCAGGTGGACATGTCATGTCATACTTTTAAATTTACCGTTTTTGCCATGAACAAGCATACATACATTATGCTTTGTCGCAAGATCATAAGCATGAGCCATCGCAGCACCTTTTGTCCTAAAAATCTCAGAAACCTCTTTTTCCCCCTCTGAGATAACTGCCCAACCAGATGATCTTTCTACAACATGTTTGTCTCTTGTTTCCGCACTGCACTCAAACTCATCGAATTTCCCCATTTCATCATGTATCACCATACATACATTATGTTTTTTTGCTATCCCTCTTGCATACTTTATAGCCTCATTTCTTTTAGAAAATATTATTGAAGAACCTTCTTGACCAGATGCTCTAACAATCCATCCATCCTCCACTGGTGTCACATGCTGAGTTCCCACAATATCACTCATAATAAAACTACCTCATTCTAATGTGATATTTCTTCAATCCTCTGGTTAACAACATCCCAATTAACAATATTCCAGAACGAATCGATATATTTTCCTCGATCATTCTTATGGTCAAGATAATAAGCATGTTCCCAGACATCAAGCACCAATAAAATCCTAAACATAGGATAAACATTGACATTATGTTTTTCAATCTGCATAATAATCGGTCTATTAGTCTGTCTACAATATGCTAATGCAGCCCAACCAGAACCCTCTACACTAGAGGCAGCTTGCGTGAATTCTTTTTTAAATCGTTCAAAACTTCCAAATTCTTTTTCTAACACATCACCAATAACTCCTACAGGTTTTCCCCCACCTTTACCAGCTGGAGCTAAATTCGGCCAGAATAAGGAATGCAACACATGTCCACCAATATTAAACGAAAATGATTTCAAAGTTGATTTTAGATCAATATCTGAATTCTGCTGTCGAACTTTATCTAAATTTTTAAGTATTGCATTTGCACCATTAACATAAGATTGATGATGCTTTTGATGATGTATCTTCAACTGCTCTTCAGAAATATATGGTTCTAAATCTTTGTACCCATAGGATAACTTGGGCCACTCATATAATTTTTTTTCCATTTGCATTGCCTCCATAACTTGTTAGCCCCCCCTTATCAATTAATTCTTCTACTTCTTCTTTTCCTTCTTCTAATTCTTTGAATTGCTCTTTGTCATATTTCAATAAAAGAGCTTGGAATTCTCCTACATGAGTCTTTTCTTCCTTTGCGATATCCAATAGAATCTCCTTTATATGCTCATTTTTTGTTAAAGCTGCCATTTGCTCATATAAGTTTATAGCGTCAAGCTCAGCGATAATACCTGCTCTCAATATTTCTTTATCAAAATCCTCTTTTTTTATTTCTCCAAGTTTAATAGGTATTTTTGATAACATATCATAACACCTCCCCATACATTATAATCGTTATAGATTACTTCCTTTTAAGCCATCGCACAGGGAACAATCCCAACAACATACAATATACCTACTAATATTAACACTGCACAACCTAATAAAATCACTGTTTTTCCCTGTTCAAACTCCCTTGCTCTATAGCCAAAATGTATCGTTAAAACACCAAGAGCTGAGCTAATTAGACTTCTACCAACAGCATTAGGAATAGCAGGTTTACATTCCAATACAGCAAAAAATAAGATAATTAGAGATAATAAGCCAAGCATTCCACAAATTCCACCATAAACAACAAACTGTAAATCCTCGATATTTTTTGTTTCTTTCTTTTTCATTGTCACTCACTTTTTTAATATGAATTTTATTTAGTATGTTATTGATATTTATGGAATTAACTGATTTATTGGACCCATTTTTTCAAATGGATCGGTAATAATCTCAAATGAAATATAGGATACGTCATTTTTTAATGAACCATCATATCTTACGGAAAAATTTTCAGTTTCACCAGGTTGTAAATCCCCTATTATAGCATTTCTTGTTGATAGCAATACAGATCTGTTACTATAAAAATGAATAAAAATAAAGGTTAAATCAATACTATTTGAGTGTTCATTTTTTACACTACAGACAACTTTCCAGGAATATAAACTATTACCAAGACTAAAATTTTGAATAAGTATATTTCCTCCAATAGGATGATTATATCCTGTATAGTTCTCATTCCAATCTAAAGGATGTGAAGCCAGGGGAATATTTTTATCCAAATAATTCAACGCAATATCTTTTCGCTTGGTATAATTTGTAAATATATCAGTGATATCTAAATCATATGGGACAATTGCTGTCCGAGTAACATTATAACTGTAGTTCTCCCATTTATTATCCCATAAAAGTTTCCTCTCAGGTATTAAATTAAATCCTGTAATATTTAATCTCTGCACATCACCTGTAACAATTGTTCCATCATCTAAATATTTAATATGTATATTATTATCATTTGATCCTTTAAAAATGATAATTATTGAGAAGATTATTATAAGTGTAATTGCTAAAATTAATAGTAATGGAATTATCTTTTTCATATATGCCATCTTTTTTTATATTAAAGGTTGCTCATTTCTATGACCCATTCTTGAGTATCAATCTGTTAATTGTAAGTATATAACTCTTTTTTTTATAGCTGGTTGGAATATTGTTGATAGAATTCCAAATATATAGGGATAGTCATTTATTTCTTTTTTTCCGGAACTTTTTAACCATTTTTTCAAAATTGGTAAACTATTGCGTTTCATTCCATATTTTAATTGGAGTCCATATTTTATTCTTCATAACCATCCCTTTTTATTTTTTCATACAATATTCATCTTTAAAATTATGTCCTATATTTATTTCTACAATTATCACAATGGTCTAAACCTGATTCTATTATAACACCATAAATACTGCAAGTGTTTTCCTTAGTTTTTTTTCATTTTTCTCAATATCTTATATTATGTAGATAAATACTATAAAAATATTGTCTCATTATCCTAATTCTAATCCTATACGCAAAGCTAGAAACCTTGTTATAACCGGTTAAAAACGAACCTACTCAGGTATTTACCGGTAAACTCGTGTTCAAATTTCTCCCTGCATTTTTAAATTAAATAAATGATGGTTTCGATTCAATTTTCCAGTTATAACAAAAATATTATCGACCTAAGCTTGATAATACCAAAGATATTTTGAGGTTTGGAAAATAAATATTCTGAAATGTTTCAAAATACCCGTCTTATAAATAAAGAAGCATAGTAATAGAACGACAATATTACAGATTAATGACTATGTCTAGTTTTTCTGTAAGTTCTTTGTAACGATTTCTAACAGTCACCTCTGTTACACCTGCAACCTCTGCTACCTCCCGTTGAGTTCTACGCTCCCCACAGATCACGGACGCTATGTAGAGAGAAGCTGCTGCTGCACCTGTTGGACCACGTCCACTGAGAAGCCCTTTTTCCTCTGATTCTTTTAATATTTCCATTGTCTTGGATTGCACATTGCTACTGAGTCTTAATTCACTGCAGAACCGTGCGATGTAATCTTGTGGAGCGGTAGGCATATTTTTCAACCCAACTCCTTTAACAATGAGACGATAGTTTCTTCCAACATCCTTTCTTGACATATGTGTTGTATCACTAATTTCATCAAGCGTCCGAGGGACACCACATTGCCTGCATGCCGCATAAAGCGATGCTGCTACCATACCCTCAATGCTTCTGCCCCTAATCAGTTTTTTTTCTGCTGCTTTTCTATAGGTAAGTGCAGCTGTTTCTCTGACATGCCTAGGAAGTCCCAAAGATGAAGCCATTCTGTCAAGCCCAGTAAGAGCAATCGCCAAATTTCTTTCAGCCGAATCTGAAATACGTGCCCTAATTTGCCATTTTCTCATTCTGTATAATTGCGCGCGATTCCTAGTTGGGATTGATTTACCATATGAATCTCTGTTTTCAAATCCTATTGTCGTACTCAAGCCTTTATCGTGAATTGTATAAGTCATCGGTGACCCAACTCGAGCTCTTTTATCACGCTGATCTTCATCAAATGCCCGCCATTCGGGGCCCGGATCTATAAAATCTTCGTCGATAACAAGCCCGCAATCTTCACAAACAAGTTCCGCTCTATTGTAGTCTTTCGACAGATGTATACTACCACATGATGGACATTGATTAATTTCTTCTATCGTCTGCCTTTCTTTTTTAATCAAACAAATCAATCCCCCTTAATAACATTGTATTAAATCTGCTTGGTTAATCTGTAGGTTTTCAAGAGAGTAATATTACGGGTCATATAATTATTCCCGTTTTAGAGATCTTTTTGAATAATCTTTCGTGTTCTCTGTTCAGGTCGATATCGTATTGCATCTATATTGTGCCATGGAAAAAAATCGTTTACTATTGTTCCATCTGTGTTACTGAGTTTTCTTTCTAGTATAATTCCACGTGCACCTACTTCACAAAGTATGCCCTGGTAGCTTTGTGTTTCCTCAATTTTCTTTTTAAAGCCATATCTTACAAATACTGATACTGTCTTGCCAATAAAATCTTTCATTTTTTTCTCATTCATATTTTTATCATCTCCCGTTTTCTTTTATTCTCCCTTCCGACTTTAAGATATTTTGAGCATTTTTCACAACATAGGATTTTATTTCCTTCTATTGTTTCAAATTCCTTTAATTTCGATTTTTTAAGTTCGTTCTTACAGATGGAACATTGTTTTTTTTCAAACCACATCTATCTCCACATCACCTATTCAATTTATTAACTCCATTTTCTAATCTTATTTTTCATGGATTATTCTTTTTAAACCAAGGACAGTTGATACAGTTGCCATACTTTTTAGAAAAGTAGTAACCATCTACTATTGGATCATCTGCTAGAACCCAGCATTCTTCTCCCCAATTTAGCATATAAATTTCGCATTTTTTCCTTATCTCTTTTGGGCATTTCATAAATTCCCAACAAGTTTGCGTTTTTTCAAAGTGTTTTTTTAAATTGCTTTTCATATTCACGTTTTAACCCTCCAAAAACACTGCTGCGACTAATACCGTTGTGAATAAACCATTTTTATCTCCTTTAGCAGTCTGTGCTACACTTTGAGTTCGCACGAATTGCCCACTCATTTTGTATTCTTGTTTTCTCTCATCCCATGCTTTATCAGGATCGAACTCTAATCCCAATGTCGTAGCAAGCATCGTCGCTGCCAGATCCTCAGCATAATCTCCCAATTTTTTACTTGTTTCACCAAAACTATGATGTTCAGATATGTAACCATATGAACCTCTCTCTTTTGGAGTAGCAGCACCTATAGCTGCTCCAACTAACCTATTTGGCTCGTTTGTCATATTTCGTGACATCACACAGAATATTATTTGTCCGGGTTTAACAAGTTCCACTCCTTTTTCCCGTGAGATTATTCTACAATTCGGGGGAACAATACTAGAAACATTTACCAGGTTGCATTTCTCAATACCTGCACTACGTAGGGCCAACTCGAAAGACTGTAACTCATGTTTATGTTTTCCTACACCTCTTGTAAAGAAAACCATTTTCGGAATCATTTTTTCACCTCATGCAATTCAATTAACTAATTATTCGATGAATAATTCTACTTTGCCTCATAAAGTGGACAATACTTCGGGCAACCATCAATCCCACCCATACCAATTAGACAATCAGCTGTTCGCACTATTTCTACGCTATCTATTCCTAAACCTTTTTCAATCTCAATATATCTAAAATGTTTACAATCTGTCATCTCTAGCATTGTTTTCTTATATATTCTTTCTATTATTTGCTGTTTATTGGAGGGAGTGCTGATAGTCTTTTTTCTAGCCCGTATCTCTCCAGGATTCATCACGTTCGTCTTCATCTTCTTCATCATCGTCATCATCAAAAATACCAAGTTTTTTTCGTTCTTCTTCACTTATCTCTTCGGGAAATTCTTCTTCCTCTGTCCTGTTTTTCTTTTTTTTCTTTGGACCCATATAATCTACCTCCTTCTAGAAATCTATATTTTCAACAAATTCATACAATAATCATATTTATAAGACTTGAGAGAGTTTAACAAGGAAAAAAACAAAAAAAAACGTAAAAACCACGGAAAATCTTAACACAGTTATAGAATGTATTGAAAGATTTAATCCAAATGCATTCTACTCAGTTGAAGATATCCGTTCTGTTGGGGCGGCTATGTTCCCGACAAGAAGACGACGGTATGATAATTATCATCGTTTATTTAAGTGGCATAGGAAAGGTAAATAAAATGTTACTATCTTTTTCAGCATGAATCAATGAGGTCTTTCATTGTTTTTTGTTGTTTTTTAATTTCATGAATCTTGTGATCTATTTCTTTTATTCTTCTAAAAGATCTAAAGATTAGGTAGACTCCTAAAAATACTAAAATTGAACATATTATTAA
>Ga0307419_10001235_pt1 | contig 13297 bp, 6 predicted proteins | sample SalMarWE160230MG_2_FD_202512 | JGI IMG/M metagenome (GOLD analysis project Ga0307419, IMG submission 202512) | Salt marsh sediment microbial communities from the Plum Island Ecosystem LTER, Massachusetts, United States - WE1602-30 | ecosystem: Environmental > Aquatic > Marine > Intertidal zone >... | reverse complement strand
TGACGTCGGTTGGTGTAGGAGGGCCACTAAAATCAAAAGTGTATGTTTCAACATAAGCAGAAGCATCTCCAATATTTCCTCCGCAATCAGCTCCCTTTACCCTATAATAGTAAATTTTCTGTGATGCTACTGTAGTATCAAGAAAAGAAAAAATGGAATCTGCAGCCCACGCATTTGTTACAGGTATATCTTCGCACTCGACAACCTCAGGAAACTTTAGCTCATCACTTATCCTTTTCCAAGGACCTGCCTGAGTATCAGCCCGTTCAACAATAAAACCAAAAAGATCCTGAACCGGTGGAGCAACCCACTCAACTTTTATTGCCCCATCTCGAGCCTTAAGTCCGGAAATAACCGGCGGATGAGGAGGAGTTTTTTCCCTTAATCTCTGACAAACAGTTCTACTTGTGTCACTGGCATTTTGTGTCATATCAAAAGCTTTTACCGAGTACCTATAACATATAGGAGATGTTAAAGGTACTCCCCTATCTTCGTAATCTGTTGAATCTTTATCGTCTATATTTCCAATCAGATACATCGGGTATGGTATACGTTCCCATTTTATACATTCTTTCTGTTCATTTCTCTGGACACAAATACTGTCCCAACCACATATCCCCCGATACACATTATACCCTCCCATGTCCGGTTCTGTGTTTTTATCCCATTTTAATTTTATATATTCTTCAAAACTCTCCGCAGTTAGATTAACGGGAGGTGCAGGAGAATTTGTATCCGACATGTATCCCCCCACAGGAGAAGAAAGTCGTCCCGAATTGCCGTATACATCAGTCGCTCTTATCCTGTACCAGAAAACCTTCTCTCCAAAAGCAGGACGAAGGTCGTTTGCACTGTACATAAAATATACATAAGAAGAATCGGAACTTACCTGCCCGGCAGTTCCAATACTCATGGGTGAAGGGTCCCCTACGGAATCTCCCCTGTAAACAGTATAATTCTGAATACTATCTATACGACCAATAACATCACGCGTAACTTTAAACCACTTTATCTGCAAGCTATCCCCATGAGGAACCACAGTAATATCCCGTGGAACCGAAGGCATCGTTGAATCGTACGGTTGTGCACTTTCAGGGGAAGAAAAAGAGCCTTCCCGACCTAAAAGATCAAGTGCTCGGACCCTATAACGATAAGACTTATCGACAAAAGGTCCGGCTATAGAATCATTACCCACAAGATGTTTGATCGGATAACCGCTTTCATCCACGTGAAGATAATCCTCAAAACAATTAACAAAACCGGTAGAAGTACTGCACTGAGCGGGAATTAAGGAGGTATTTACTCTTTTTCCGATTATCATCGGATTTGGAACGTTTGACCTATATACTTCGAAGGAAAACGCATGATCCATTTCATCCCATTTCAATAAAACCGAATGGTCTTTTGGCTCCGCAGTTAAATTAGAAGGAGCAGACAGAGTAACAGGAGAACCGGCGACTATCTGAATGCTTCCCAAAACTCTTTCCGTTCCATTCTTATCTAACGCTCTTAACTCATAATAATAGGTTGTCCCATTAACAACATCATCATCGACAAAAGCCCATCCCATCACAAGAGCAATTCTCCAATACGCATTTGCCAGAGCCTGCAATATTTTAAAGTCCCTGGTTGTATCGGAAACATCTGAAATATTACAGGGATTAAAGAATGCTGTGTTTAACTCCAACATTTCTCTATTGATTCCTTCTAATATTGAAGCTTTTACCGCATCTGTTTTCAGCACAGCAGTTTTTGAAACATCTTTATAGCTTTCCACAGGAATATTTTTACTTTCAATCATAGATTTATCTACTTTCACGGTAGAAGACGGGGCTATTTTCTTATCTGGGACAACAGAAGATTCTTTTATAATACTCTCATCTATTACACTTCCCTTTATCCCTTTAAATATCCCTTTTTCTTCCTTTTTCTCTACCGGCTTTGAAAGAGCACTTGAAATTATGTTCCATTCTTCAGAACCTACAGGAATAATACTATTAATACGATTACAATCACTCCATGGCACAAGAGGCTTTGGGTTTATGGGTTTCTTTGGGAATTTACCGATAGCGCTCTCTCTCCTATATAAATTGTACCCCGTAACATTTTCTTCATGAGACCATAAAAGGAGAATAAAGGTACTCCCGTCCAATGCGACATCACCACTTAAGCCATAAAGGGCGTCCCCCGCAAGTAATCCTATCGGGATTAACACAAACATACTTAAAACAATAAATAAAAATAGCTTCTTCATATTTATCCCCTTTTTAGTATTCAAGATAGAATCCATCTTTCGAACTTAGCCCGGCAGTAAGTTTAACACTCGCGCAAAAAACATATGCTACACACCCTCTAAGTTTTACAGTCCCCTCGAAATAAGAAGGATCAGGCGGCACAGCAGCAAAAAATTGTAAATTTGCCAAAACCGAAGCGGAAACAAGCCCCCATAAGATCTCACCGCGTATATAAATTCCACAATTACCCATCATTGCGGGACCCGCACTCTGCACGAACAGGCCAAGTCCCACATGTATTATTATCTCGCCTTCAAGTACACCGTATAAGAATTTCTTACTCCATCCGAATTCTCCATATCCGTAAACTCCGGTAAGTGTTGCAGGAAGTTGCGAAATATTTATACCAAATCTACCATCTTCATCCAGAAGAACCCAGGCTTGACTGCTAGGAGCATCTTTACCTATGAAAATCCCTCCTTCCATTTCAGCACCTCCCAGCCACGAGTAAATATCGACCGCAACCCTTCCCTGCAGCATAAAGTAATCGCTACCGAAATGCCAGGTGACCTGTCCTTCAGCTTCCAACCCTCCCATAACAACATCCGACATATTAAAATATCCATAAACTTCACCATCCAGAGCCGGTATGCTCCTATCATGAGTAAGACGAACTCTGCCATTAACTTCCGCATGTGCCGTACCCACATCTATATACATCAACCCATGGCATGTAAATTGAGTCATTGTAGGGGTAACCACGGTTTTCCATTCAACACCCCCACCACCCTGAGCAGGAACCAGACTCACTGCACTACCTCCCCCATACAAAGCTCCGCCCGTAACCATTCTCTTAAGTTCGTCACCCTCGATATAAATACATCCCCAGGTTCTCTCAACCGAGCTAAAATTCCCTACACCAAAGAAAAGATCATGAACATCATGGTCGGTCATACAAATACTCGCGGACATACTATCAATCCTTATCGTCGCGGGAAGATGAGCATCGGGCATAAATTCAATATCTACCAGTCCTGTTCCCTTAAAACCATTCTGTGTTACTGAATCGTACATAATTTCAGGGAAATCCATAATAGACATATCAGAACCCCATTCTCTATACAGCGCAAAAGAATAAGGGTCTATAGAAACCAATCTTCCAAAGTAAGGTTCAAGAGTATCATCATATATTGCATCATGTACGGTAATGAGTGTATCCGTTTCACCAAAGAAACTAAAGTGAACATTACTTCTTACAACCAACTCCCCGGGTTTATTAGTGTCAAGCTGGCTTAAAGCTGCCGAATCAAGCGTGATTGGAAACCCGTCGAACTTCTGATGAGCAGCATTATGATTGAAGTAAAATTCTCCGAGACTTCCATCAGCGAGCATTTCACCCCATATTATATTGAATCCCTTAGAAAAATGGACAGGTTCGTAAATATCCGCGTTAGTATAAACGATCTCACCTAGTTTAGCGCTAACGACACCTCGCTTTGAAGTAATTCCTACACCCCAATAAGGCAATTGAAGCGTATCTGTAAATGCAACATTACCGCCAACAAAACTTGCGGTTGAAGTAACCTCCAGATCACTAAATGGCGGCATAATTTTGCATGTATCTTTCGAGGAAAAAAAACCACATTCCATCGGTATCTTAAATTGTCCTCCTATATCCGAATCGAACGCCGAATTCCCTGCGAATTTAAACTCAATGTTCAGAGAACTATCTACGTCCGGCTCTTTTAGAAACCATCCTATATTTGTAATAAAAGGCTCTCCACCCTCATACTGGGATGAATTTACATTTCCCAACATAACGCTGTCTCTCGGTCTTGAATCACTAAATGGATACAATATACCGGAAACCCCTAAAGACTGAACATTAAAATATCCTATCAAAATTCCGCCTGAAATTTTAATCGGATCCTCAGTATCTATTGAATATATACTAAAAATGTAATGATCCTTATCATATTTTATAGTAAGACCAGAAAGAGAATCAAGCTCCGTGGCAGAATAAACTTTGAATGAATCTCCTTTAACAGGTGAAACAAACTCAGTCGGTTCTCCCTTTAACCTGAACTGTCCCACATTCCAGGTTGCACCAAAACCACCCCATCTCATCTCTTCACTATTTAGTACCTCTCCATAAATATTTAATTTCGAATCAACTAAAAGAGAATCATAAGAAACTTGAAGTTCGGTCCCATCAGCCTTATAAACACCTTTTTCGCCTTTTTTAATCAGAATAAGACTACTTGTAAATTTTCCGTTTTTTACCTTACAACTATCGATTCGCAAATAACCCGAAGCTAAGTTTACATCAAAGCCCATCGGGTTAATCGGAGAAAAACTAAAAGGTGAAGCTAACTGGAATGTCGCACTAAAACCGCTTGAATTTAGCTTTCCGTTCGTAAACGTATATCTTCCGTAAAGAAAACCGGTATTCGAATTTTTCATACCCGGTTGTTCTATCGTTTCTCCCTGATTAAACGAAATTCCTACATTAGAGGGAGAAATAGTCCTGCTTAAATCCACTATTACTTTATCATTTGATTTAATTAATATGCCTGTTTCTCCAAGAACAAAGGGCCCCCTCTCTTTGGCAGGAAGTTCTTTGTATAAATCGATAGCAGGAGTAACTTTTGATATAAAAGGTTCGAGTGCAAGAGCTTCACAACTAAGTGTATCGCAGAGACAGGTAACTTTAACGCCAATTTCAGAAATTGCCGAATCAGGCCACATATGAACATCGTACACCGAAACAGAATACCCTTCAACTTTAATTTCCAAAGGAGAAGAAAAATCTTCGATGATTTCACCCATAGTTACCTCTGCTGTATCACCGGTACTCCATTCCGCCACTAAATTCTCAAAATCAACCGGGAAACTTACCTCGGTCCAGGTAAAAATAGGGCCTCCAAAATGGCTGGGTACACTCTTTTGAAGAAAAAACGACTCGGCATGACCCGAAAGAGAATCGAGCGCCGAACCTGTATTATAAGTTATATTCTTGAGTACAAAATCTCCTATCTTTAAAACCCCGGGCAGCGCCACTCGGAGAACATCATCTTTATATATATCCTTAGGATTAAACTGCCATATCTCACTCATTCCCTGCCGCTGCCCAAATGGCCTGCCAACCTCATCAATCGCCTGGACCTGCCATGCATAATTTTTATCCATATCCAGAGCATTTGCTTTAATAGGATATTGTAAAGAAGTTCTTTTAATGCCATCCTGCTCATATACAGGCACATTCGATCTTATTGCCTCTTCTTTAGTTTGCCCTTCATAAACTTCCACAATTTTGACTTTATAACTAATTTTAATAGCGGTAGGGACAGGAGTAGGCCTTGTCCATGTAAAAATAGGCCTTTTTATCTTTGCTTTCAAATCTCCTTTCGGAGATATCAATCTTGGAGCCTTCGCAAACATAACTGAAATTCCTATACACTGCCTGCCGAGCTCTCGATTAGTCTTTGAGTCTTTAACGTAAACACATATATTATAATCGCCTGCCGGAGCACTGCCAATACGCGTAAGATATTTTTCGTACTCAGATTTATACCAGGTATCTCGCAAATTTTTTATATCACGCGAACGTATTCTTTTAGTACCTTGAGGCAGAGTAAAATTATTAGTACTACCTCTAAAAATCAGTTCACCCTCTCTACTGATTTCCCCGTAAAGATATACATTTTCCGAAACCGGACTGCTTAAATCTACCGCCCATAAATCTTCAACTTTTAACTGGTTTTGAGGTGGTCTATGAATCATAACCTTAACTTGAGCAAATGTAAAAAACGGGAGAAACATTAAAAAAGAATAAAGAATAAAAAATCTTCTCGAAACTCTCATAAAACCCCCTTATAACTACGTTGTTAGAAGAGTATTTATTTTATTATAAATGTCAAGAGGTTGTTGTTAAAAAAAACTAAAAATATAGTAATTAAGATTCTTACTTGACTTATTTCTTAAAACACGTATTTTATTTTCAGGAAAGTGTAGTTTAGAACCTTCAAGATCGTGTGGAATCTATCTAAGATTATTCTTTTTTGTTTCCCTTCTGGTTTTGCCGGTTATAGTAAGAATACTCCCATTGTATAAGAGCATTCTAACCTAACTACATTTCCAAAATAATGTTAATATTCTAACCCTTAAGGAGGAGAAATGAATATATACGTAGGAAATATATCGTGGGATTTAACAGATGGAGAGTTGAAAACAGCCTTTGAAGCTCACGGACAGGTATCTACCGCTAAGATTATTACGGATAAGTATACAGGCAAATCCAGAGGATTCGCTTTTGTAGAAATGCCGGAAAAGTCTGAAGCAGAGGCAGCAATTAGCAATCTAAACGGGAAAGACCTAAAGGGCAGAGAAATCGTAGTAAATGAAGCTCGACCACGCAAAGAAGGCTCCGGAGATAGTAGGAGAAACAATCATTCTTCCCGCGAAACCGGTTCCAAGTGGTAAAGAATAAGGCAAGGATAAAAATCACCAAAATTTAGAGTAGTGTTCTAAATAAAGAGTAAAAAGAAGGCTTCCCTTTACTTTTGTCTATTTCATATTATACTTATATAAATACATTCGTCTAAAGATTATGCTTACTCACATGGAGTAGAACTCTGAAAATTTAACATATCTGTGTGAGCATCTTAAGAGGGATAAATAAAAGGAGGTATGAATGTTTGTTAAATTAATATCACCCCGTTCACCCGTTTCATTCGTTAGCGAAAGAGAAAAGGCTGTAAATTTCTCGCGTCTCAGTCTTGCGACTGTTGCCGCTTTATTTCCCCGGGATGCCAAAATTGAAATAATAAACGACAGTATAGAAGAAATCGATTATACTGAAAATGTAGATCTGGTCGGAATAACTTCGATTACCGCAACGACTCCGCGAGCCTATGAAATAGCAGATAAATTCAGAGAAAAAGGTGTACCTGTTATAATGGGAGGGATGCATGCCTCAGTCTTACCTCGTGAAGCTATAAAACACGTCGATTCTGTAGTAATAGGAGAAGCCGAAGGGCAGATAAAACCCCTCGTAAAAGATTTCAAAAACGGAAAATTAAAAAAGTTTTATTCTTCTAAAAAAAGACCGGACCTTAAACACATTCCTTTACCCCGAACAGACTCATACGAAAAAAAGAATAAATACTACAAAGAAATGCATATGATACAAACAACTCGCGGGTGTCCTTTTAACTGCGATTTCTGCACTGTAACACATTTCTTCGGACAAACCTACCGGACAAGGGCTATCGAAGACATTGTTAGAGAGATAAAAACCGTAAGCAGACGTACTCTAATATTTTTTGTCGACGACAATATTGCGGGAAATCCCAAATATGCTAAAAAACTATTCGAAGCTTTAATTCCGCTAAATATAAAATGGTTCGGGCAGGCGTCGTTAGTTATAGCCAAAAATAGAGAATTGTTGAGGCTTGCCGCGAAAAGCGGATGCTTATCTCTTTTTATGGGTATCGAATCAGTATCCCCAAGCAGTTTAAAAGAAGTCGGAAAAAGTATGAATAAAGTAGAAGATTACAAGGAATCGATAAAAATAATACACGATCACGGCATAGCTATTATAGGAGCTTTTATCTTTGGCTTCGATTCGGATAACAAAAGTGTTTTTGAAGAAACCGTGTCTTTTATCGATAGAAATCATATAGAACTGCCAAGCCTTGCTATACTCACTCCACTGCCGGGAACACGCCTCAACGAAAGAATGGAAAAAGCGGGAAGAATAATCAGCCGTGATTGGTCAAAATATACCGTAGGAGAAGTCGTTTTTCAGCCTAAACTTCTAACTGTCGAAGAACTGCAGGAAGGTTATTACTGGTCAAGAAAGCAGCTTTCTTCTTTTTCCTCGATTTACAAAAGAACTTTCCATTTAAAAAAATCCTCGCTATTATATATTCCAGTTAATTTTATAATGAGAAAAGCGTCTCGAGCCACTCTAAAAGAAGCTGCTAATAACAATATCTACACCGGATTATTCTGAGTAAAAATTAAAAACTTTTTCCATATTTTCACCAGTAGTGCTGCAAATCTTATCGAAAACTTTATATATTATCAAAGAAATTTATGGTTGAGATAAAATATAAACCAATAGGAATTGTTCATTCTCCCTTTAAAAAGCCACAGGGAATACCCATACAAACCACTGCTGCAAAAGGTATTAAGGGCACCGTTGAAATATTCCCGGAATATGCTGAAGGGTTAAAAGATATCGAAGGGTTTTCTCACATTATTTTAATATGTCATTTCCATTTATCCAAAAAAACACTGCTAAAAGTAAAACCTTTCATGGACGACCATCTCCGGGGAGTATTCTCAACGCGAGCTCCAAGCAGACCCAACCCAATAGGTCTCTCGATAGTACGTCTTGTTGGTATTGAAGAAAGAACACTTCTAATTCAAGATGTAGATATTATAGATGGGACACCTCTTCTGGACATTAAACCCTATGTATCTGATTTTGATAGGAGAGAAGATACCCGAATAGGATGGTTGGAAAAAAACATCCATAAACTTCCATTATCTTTTGATGATGGTAGATTTAAGAAATAGTTTATTATTGAATATTTTACGCAAAAAGCCAGATTTAAACATAAAGTCTACTTATTTCTCATTGTAATCGGTTAGAATTTCCATGGCATTTGAAACGCCTTCTCTATAGAAAACTCGAAATTACTTATACTAAAATCGAACATACTTCCCGCTCTGGGGAATTTCGGATACAACCCTGCCTTTATTCCTATGTCGGTCGAAGCTATTGTTCCGTTAATTCCCCACAGAAGATAAGCTTTATTTTCATCGACCCTGTATCCAATACCAATACTCGGCTCCAAATTCAACAAATAAAGAGCAGCAGTCTCCAAAGTAATAAGTCCCCCTAAAGTCGTCATAGGTCTTTCCCAATCCGTAGAATGAATGACTTCGGCAAATGGTCTAAACCATACGTCATTAAAATAAATTGGTATTAAATTATTACCCATTCCAATATTAAAAAGCCGATAGTCGATTCCAAAATTAACTCCCCCGCCGATTCGCATTTTTCTTCCTTCCCCGGAGATCGGTTCTAAAAGAGTAGAATCCTCTTTGATATTCAATATCCCTATTCCTGAAAAATTTATTGAGAAACCCGGGTAGGAAAATACATTTCTCGCAAAAAGTTGACAGCTTTCTCTTCCATTATAAACATCATATATTAAATAAGGAGAAAGCAGAAATTTCTTATTATGATCCCCGAATACAAATACCGGAGAAAAAATTAAAGGTATTCTCTTGAAATTCAGGCTATCTTCATAAATCGCAAAGAAATCCAGATAAATATCCTGTAATCCACTCCCGGCCGAAATCGTCACTGGATTTGAAAGATATACCTTCGCCAAGTGTTCATCTCTGTCCTTTTGTAACTCAGCACTTAGAAAAGAAGGCCTTAAGAACATAGTTGTATATCTTATATCGTAGCCTGTAAGACCAGTTTGCTCTTCGTAATCTAAATACCATGATAAGTTTCTGGTACCTGAAGCATCCATTCCTATAACGTTAAGTCTAATATTCGTCCTGTCGTCGTCAGTAGAAAACGTCGGAAATCTCAGGATAGGATCCCAGAGAAGATGCCTGAAATTATTTATAAAGCCTCCGTTTTTATATTCCAGGTTGGCGTATGACGGTAGGGAAGGCTCTGGTAAATCTTCCAAAGTTTCTATCTTTTTCCCTTCTGTCATTTCTACCATCTCAATAGTCTGCCCTTCGGATGACATTCCAATAAAATACATTTTATTATCCAGTACCACAGGATAGGCACAAAAAGGAAGGTCTGTAAGCTTATAAAGAGAAGAATCCTTCCACATATAAGCCTGCCAGAAGCCTAATCTATTAGAACAAAATAAAAGATTTTCTCCCACAAAATTAAGCCCACACTTTGAATAAGGCTCTTCAACTTCCACCGTATCCCCTTCCAAAAAGAAAATCTCGTTACCTTTATCCTCATTATGCATAAGTATTGCTATCTTTTTTTCTCCAGCTACGATATCAAACGGCGTATCAAAATCCGAAGAGAAAATAATATCCCTTTTATATTTATCTATTACCTCAATAATACCACCCCTCCAACCTTTTTGCCTGCCTATAATTAGCCTCCCATCTTTTAGCATTTCAAAAGTTCGTAATGTCCCGTCGTCAGAATAAATTTTCTTTTTCCGCGAAGTACTGATATCAAGACAGTATATATCATTTTTAAATTTAAACCCAACTAGATTTTCACTGCTTTTAAATACATCAAGTTTTCCGTAAAATATCTTACCATTTTTTATTCGCATAGGCATCTGAGAAAGAGCAAGGTCTTTCAAAATAATCTTAAACTCACCCGTTTCCGGATTTAATTGTAGGATTTCCGAGTAAGATATGCTTTCATTAACTGAGGATTTTACCACCTTATCTCTCAAGAAATATAAATAATGCTCATCATGCGTAAGAAAACCAAGCAATTCATTTCCCGAATATATGACTTTTGATTCTTGAGAAAAATTATATCTTGTCAGGTCTTTTTCGAATTCGTTTTTCAATTCATCATAAAGATCAAAAGAAAATTTACGGTAAGCCGATTTGTGAGTATATTCAAAACTTATTAAAGGAATGGAATTTGCATACCTGTCAGCCCAATCAGAAACTCCTTCTTCTCCATACTTTTCAGCTCTATGCCTTGCCATAAAACCTCCCCACATATAGGGCGAAGAGTAAAAAGGAAATTTGTAGTAATGATTATAGGTGAAATCTTGCATACCGGGAAATTTATTGTCTCGTGCGCAGGCCATACCATAAGCATCATAAAAACCTCCGTTTAATCTCCCTTCAAAAGGAAATTGCATACTTTCAAAATAAACCGTATAAGATTCGGCCACCCATGTAGGAACATACAAATTAGGCTGAAAGTATTTACCAAATAATCCCCTGAACAATTTAGGTATTCCTCCTGTACTTGTCATATTTGAAATATGAGTATATTCATGAATGTTGCCTACTCTCCACCAGGAAGTCACACTGCTAATCCTCGGAACTGGAGGATGAATATATGTATTTAAGTTTATTGAATTCACCCATGGCATAGCATATCCCATAATTGAACCTCCCCAATCGTCTATAAACAATATGGTTCTTCCCGGATCATTATGAGCAAACTCTATTACACTTTCTCTATATGTTTCCAGTATAGAAAGTTGTTGCAGTGCGCAGTTCTTATAAGATTCATTGGGGTAAATTACCGTAAAATTTTCGGTACTCATCGAATTGCTTGATATCATTATAAAAAACAAAAAAGATATATCTCCTCCTACAAATTTCTGTGAAAAACCTTACTAATAATATATTTAACAGTTATTATGTCAAGATAAAAAACCGAATCATCACGCTATCCGCTGACGACATTTCGCTAAATCTAAAATTCAACCCTTATATTTTGTTTTTTAACGATCTAACGATCCCACAACCTAACGAACTAACTTCAAAAAATGGGTTTACAAATCCCTTCAAATCTATATCTTTAAGGATTCAAATGGATAAAAATAACAATATAACCAAAGGTGTAAAAGATCTATTAGGAGAACCGAAAAAAGCTATATTGAAGCTATCGACACCTATGATGATTGCAATGCTTGTTCACGCGTTCTACAACATAGCTGATGGATTCTGGGTGGCAGGCTTAGGCGCGGATGCTCTCGCTTCTGTAGGTCTCTTTTTTCCATTTTTCTTTATAATTATTGCTCTCGGTATGGGAATCGGAGTCGGAGGCAGTTCCGCAATTTCAAGAAGAATCGGAGCAGGAGAAAAAAAGGAAGCGGATAATACAGCGGAACACACACTAATTTTAGGCTTCATCTTATCGATTATTCTAAGTGTATCCGCTTTTCCTTTTATCGATGATATTATGAGGGCATTTTGCGGGAACAACGAAAAAGTAGCCGTGATGGCAATCGACTACTCAAAAATCTTTTTTCTGGGAACTCCAATATTAATTTTTTCAAACATTGCGGGCTCCATACTAAGAGGAGAAGGAGACGCAAAAAGAGCCATGTACGGTATCCTTATCGGCTCCATACTTAATATAATACTCGACCCGATATTTATATATTATTTCAAATTAGGTGTCAGCGGTGCCGCGATTGCTTCGGTTTTTTCCATGGCTGTAAGTTCTCTGCTTTATATATACTGGATATTCAGTAAAAAAGACACTTATCTCGATATATCAATAAAGAATTTTAAATACAATAAAAAAATCTTAAGTGAGATTTTGTCTGTTGGTATTCCCTCGACATTAGCACAATTATCCATGTCCATAAGCATGATTGTACTAAATAAAATCGTGGTACTTGTAGGTACAACAGACGGAGTTGCCGTTTTCACAAGTGGCTGGAGAATTATTATGGTAGCAACAACTCCAATACTGGGATTGGCAACAGGGGTTACAGCCGTAACAGGAGCCGCGTTTGGCGCGAAAAATAAAGAAAAATTAAAAATAGCGTATCTATATTCGATTAAGTGGGGAATCTTTGTCGAATTATTCTTAGCTCTTCTTGTCTTTTTTTTCACAAAAGAGATTTCATATATTTTCACTTATTCAAAGGAAGCAGCAAGAATCTCAGAAGAGCTCGTGAGACTTTTAAAAATCAGCACATTATTTTATTTGGTCGTTCCACCAGGCATTTTAACTTCAGCAATGTTCAGAGGCGTGGGTAAAGGAATGAACTCTCTGGTCGTAAGCATTATTCGAACTTTCCTATTTCAGATACCTTTGGCTTACATACTGGGAGCTCATCTCGGCTGGGGACTTACGGGTGTTTGGTGGGGAATAGTAGGCGGTAACGTAATCGCCACTATTTTTACTTTTACCTGGGGATTTAAAACGGTTAATAGAATTATTTAACCCCCACCCAAAAAAACAAAAACATTTACCACAGAGAACACAGAGGAAAGAAAAAAATCACAGAGAACACAGAGAAAAAGATTTGTTGTTTTTACTAAATCCCACCCCCTAAATCCTAAGT
>Ga0307419_10001232_pt1 | contig 13317 bp, 13 predicted proteins | sample SalMarWE160230MG_2_FD_202512 | JGI IMG/M metagenome (GOLD analysis project Ga0307419, IMG submission 202512) | Salt marsh sediment microbial communities from the Plum Island Ecosystem LTER, Massachusetts, United States - WE1602-30 | ecosystem: Environmental > Aquatic > Marine > Intertidal zone... | reverse complement strand
AAACAAGCGGATTGGGCCTTGCCAGCATGAAAGAAAGAGCGGAAATCTTTGGAGGTTCTTTTGAAATTTCTACCAGCAAAGGAAAAGGAACTGCAATCCGCGTCTCATGGCCTTTTAACTGATTTAGTAACCAGTCCTCTCTCGATGGCATAGGCTGTCAGGGCGGATGCCGTGTGGAGATCCAACTTCCGCATGATATTGCTTCGATGTTTTTCGACGGTTTTTGCGCTTACGCACAGGTAATCGGCAATCTCCCTGTTCTTATACCCCTCACCAACCAGCTTTAGGATCTCTCTTTCCCGCCTGGTGAGACTATCCCATGATGAACTGGATTTTAGCGTTTCTCTATCCTTCAGGTATCCCTCTAACACCTTTTGGGAAATCCCGGGACTTATATATCGATTTCCTGATAAAACCCTCTTTATGGCCATTATTAATTCGGAACGGCTGGCATCTTTGAGACAATAACCGTCTGCCCCTGACTGAAAGACTTCGAGGATATACTCCTCGGATTCATGAACAGTTAAAACGAGTATTTTCGTCTCTGGAACCTGTGTCTTTGTGTCTCTGATAACCGATATGCCATTCATCCTTGGCATGCTGAGGTCTAACAAGAGGAGATCAGGCTTATATTTTTCGACACAGCGTACAGCGTTAAGGCCGTCTTCCGCCTCCGCTACAACTTCGAGGTCATCAGTTGACGTTAACAAGGACTTCAATCCTTCTCTCAGTATTTTTTGGTCTTCGGCTATTACAATTTTCTTTCTTTCAACCACAATAAAACTCCAACTGAGGGAATATATAGCGAAAAATACAGGATAGAATGAATATACTATGAGACAAAATTATAGTAAAGTTTTAGTTAGAAATAACACTGAATGAGGTAACAGGAATGAGGAGATATTTAGTGGTTTAAAGGTCTCTAATGAATAAAAGAATCAAGATATTGCTTATTGAAAACAGTGCTCGCTTTCGGGCCACAATAAAAGAGATTTTGATTTCAAAATTTCCTTCAATTTCGATTAAGCAGGCGACAGATGGAAGGGAGGCCCGCATAAAACTCTTGAGGTACCGACCCGATCTCATATTCATGGACATTGAATTAGCGGAAGAAAACGGTTTAGAGCTAACCAAGAAAGTAAAAGAAATATATCCTGATGCGGTTATTATCATCTTAACCCATCACGATTTACCGGAATACCAAGAGGCGGCATATCAAAATGGGGCGCAGTATTTTCTTTCGAAGGAAACAACAGGAGCGGAAGAGATTGTTGGATTGGTCGAGGTACTACTCGCCGGTGAAAGAGGTCAGGGATCAATCAGTATTGACTCACTGAAGTGCTAAATCCTTCGGCCGTCATGAAAAATATGGAGACGGGACGGGCGGATAACCAGGGAAATAGTTTCACCTAACTGAAATGAGTCCTCTTTGGCGGCCCTCGCCGTGAGACTGGTAGATCCCAGCCGGGTGTGGATGTACTTTTCAGCACCAACATCGGTTACCACCTCCACCTTTGCCCTGAGACCCCTCTCGGCTTCACGAACCACTGTTATATCCTCGGGACGGACGCCTATTTCCAACTCTCCGTTCCCAAAACGCAAATCACCATGAACATATTCAAGATGAAAATCCTGGGTTTTAATAATGAATCGCCCTTTCTGTTCTGTCATTATGCCTTTAAATAAATTGATCATAGGAGACCCGATGAAAGTGGCCACAAATGTATCTGCGGGTTTGTTATAGATGATTTCAGGTCGGTCTATCTGATGGACTTTCCCTTCTCGCATAACAATCACTTTGTCCCCAAGCGTCATGGCCTCCACCTGATCATGGGTCACATAGAGAGTAGTGGTTTGGATCTGCTTATGAAGTTTCTTGAGCTCCAGCCGGACATTGACCCGTAAACGTGCATCCAGATTACTCAGGGGCTCATCGAGGAGAAATACGTTCGGACGTCTGACCAGGGCTCTGCCCATGGCAACACGCTGCCTCTGTCCCCCTGAGAGTTCCTTCGGCCTTCTGTCAAGCAGTTCCGTAATCCCCAAAAGCCTTGCTGTCTCCATGATCCTTTTTCCAATCATTTCCTTGGGTACGCCCCGCATCCGAAGACCAAATCCCAGATTTTGGGCCACGGTCATATGGGGATAGAGCGCGTAATTTTGAAAGACCATGGCCACATCCCGTTCTCTCGGGGAGAGGTTTGTTACGGATCGGTCGTCGATAAAGACAGTGCCTTGGTCCTGACGGATCAAGCCGGCGATGATTTCTAATAACGTACTTTTCCCACAGCCCGAAGGACCGAGAAGAACACAGAATTCCCCATCTTCCACGTGAAAGTCTATCCGGGACAGGGCAACCACCTTCCCAAATCGTTTGCTGATATTATTGATTTCCAGTGAGGCCATTCTTTTATCCTTTAATCGCTCCGGCAGACAATCCCGTAACAATCCGCCTTTGGAAAACCAGAACCATGATGACCAATGGCGCTGTTGTAATAAAGGAAGCAGCCGCTATCTCACCCCATGGGACCGTATGTTCTCCCTGAAACAAGGCAATTCCCACAGGCATTGTCTGTCTCGCCGGATCGGTCATGATCAGGAGGGCGAGGAAAAATTCGTTCCAGGCATAAATAAAACACAAGATGGAGGCTGTAAACAGCCCTGGAGTAGAGAGTGGAAGAACCACGCGGATAAAGGTTCCAAACCTGGTGCACCCATCCACTAAGCTTGCAGACTCAAGCTCTCGGGGAATCTCATGGAAAAAGAGTGTCAGAATCCAGATGGCAAGAGGAAGCGTCAGGGCCACGTAGGGCAGAACAAGGCCATGATAGGTGTTGAGCCATCCCATAATCTGAAGAAAACGCCATATAGGCCCGGCAATGGCAATCTGCGGAAACATGGCACAGGCGAGGATTCCCATAAGAATCAGGTGTGCCCATTTTTTCTTCAATCGAGCCAGGGCATAGCCACTGAAGGCACCCAAAGAGATCGTAACCAAAGTAGTGGTACCCGCAACGATAATGGAATTCAATAGATAGTGCATGATGCCATAGTTTTTTAGGGCGGAGCGAAAAAATTTCAATGAAAAGTCCGGCCACCACTGGGGCGGGATAGATGTTATTTGCGTTTGTGTCTTGAATGCAGATGAGACAAAGAGCAGAAAAGGAACCAGAGAGAAAGAGACAGCGAGACATACGCCGAAGATAAAGACGGTTTTCGACAAGAAACTTCTGCTCATACGGAGGCCTCCAGCAAACGCCTGCCGACGAACCGCACATATATGATGGACAGGATCAACACGATGAGAAAAATGCACACCGATATGGCTGTTCCGTATCCCATCCACCCTTCCACGAACATTTTCTTGTATCCGTAGAGTTGAAGCACATTGGTCGCATCTGCCGGTCCCCCCTGCGTCATCACAAAAGCCAGGTCAAATACCCGGAAGGCATCTATGGTACGAAAAAGGAGGGATATGAGTAATGCCGGACGGATAAGAGGCCAGGTAATATGCCAGAACCTTCCCCATAGGCGTGCCCCGTCCACCTTGGCTGCCTGATAAAGTTCCTCAGGGATAACCTGAAGCCCGGCCAAAATTAATAAAGCAGCAAAGGACGACGTTTTCCAGATGTCTGCAATAATGATGGCGGAAAGTGCCGTGCCGGGTATGGCCAGCCACGGAATGTATCGAGCAGTTTCAGCTCCGAAGGCGGCATAGTTTATCATTCCATAGGCATCGCTAAACAGGAATCGCCACATCTGTGCTGAAACCACTGTCGGGATAGCCCACGGTATAAGTACACATGCCCTGAGCACTCCTCGACCGGGGAAGCGATGATTAATCAGAAGGGCCATGAAAAGACCGATCAGAAGCTCAAAAAAAGTCGTGACGGCGACAAAAATAACGGTAATCCAGAAGGAATGTCTGGCTACCGAATCTCTGAGAAGTTCCCGGTAATTTTCTAGGCCCACAAAAGGGTTACCAAGCTGGGGCAATCCGATGATGATCCGATGTAAGCTGGCAAAAAAGGAGGAGGCGATGGGCACTATAATAAAACAAAGGAGTACGAGTATAACCGGCGACAAAAAAGCCAGATATAGTCTCTGGTCCCTTGGATTCATTACTTGATCATGGCCCCCAATTTGTAAAGTTTCTGAATTCTTGCCGAGGCGTTCCTGGCAAGCTTTGAGATGTCTGATCCCTTATTCACGATGGCTTGGCTGAAAAAACGCTGAAGCTCCTGACTGATCATGGGATAGACAGGAGAAAGAGGTCGAGGCCTCGCCCTCTCAAAGGCCGGTAAAAAGGCCCTCAGATGAGGCATTCTATCCTGAACATCGGGATCATTGTAAACCGATCGTCGTGTTGGCGCAAGGCCCGCCTCTAGAGCAAGGATCTTCTGTGCCTGATGTGAGGTCATATACTGAATGAATTGCCAGGCTTCTTGGGGATGTCTGGACAATCTGTTGATACCGAATTGCCAGCCGCCCAGGGTAGAGGCGGAATTATGGCCCGCAAAGGCTGGAAGCATTCCAACGCCGACTTTCCCTGCTATCTTTGATTTCTGCGGATTGTTTGCCACGGACCAGGCATAAGGCCAGTTACGATGAAATATCGCTTTCCCCTGAATGAAAAGATCTAATGACTCGGGTTCCTCATAATTTATGACGCCCTCGGGGGCGGCGTTTCCTATAATCTGATCCCGTACAAAGGAGATTGCGTTTATTACATCAGGATGATCTAGAGTGGGCTCACCTGTCTTTTGATCGATCACCGATCCCCCGTTAGACCATATGAACTCCAACATGTCGCAAACCAGGCCCTCATACTGCTTAAATTGCGCAGAGTAGATGTGGAGGATTTTCTCTTTTTCCCCTCCAATAATCATCCGTCCTTGGTCAACCATTTCTTGCCAGGTTTTGGGAGGTTTGTACCGATATGTCTGGAGGAGGTCTTTCCGGAAATAGAAAAGCCCCGCTCCAAGATAGCAGGGAACCCCGTAAATTTTCCCTTTGTATCTATTTGCAGCGATGGGTCCGTGAAGGAACTTTTCCTGATCCTGAACCGGGAACCGGTGTGTGAGATCCATGCACCACCCGGCATTGGCAAATTCTGGGGGCCAGATCACATCCATAAAAAAGACATCCACATTGGTGTCCTTATTCTTAAGACGTTGCGTCACGATAGCATGGTACTGGGTCGAAGAATGAGGTCCCACCTGAAATTTGACGCGAATTTCCGGGTTCAGGCGGTGAAATTCCTTGACCAGGCGATTCCAGACCTCGGGTTGGTTCGGTTTCCAGGTGAGAAACACGAGAGTTGTCGGTTCTTTTGCATAGGAATACTGCGCCCCAAATCCTAAGAGCGAAATAACTATGAAAAAAAGCCATTTATTCCCTAAACTTTTCATATGAACCGTGCCTTTTTCTCAAAAAACCTTGCCTGCTTCTGCATACCTCTTATCCAGGCGTTCTTTTGGCAAAGTCGTAAAATCCTGTTTGTGACGATTCACGATTTCACGGTAAAGGAGAGGTTTTCTGTAGGGATATATCTGTTCCTGGTCGCGCCATCTCTGAACCTTCCTCAGGTCAATATCGGCTTCAAGGATCGTTTCTTTCGAACCTGCTTTGACAACAGCCTCTCCCATGGGGTCAAAGACAGCGCTGTGACCAGAAAAAAAAGGGCCGGGTCTATTGGCATACACCACAAAAACCTGATTATTGATGGCCGCTCCCATGAAACGCCGCCACATGTATTCCACAGGAAAAGTTTTTGGAACGGCCGAAATATTGACAATGACTTCAGCCCCTCTGAGTGCGAGAACCCGCCACACTTCCGAAAATGCAGCGTCAAAGCATATGGTTATGCCGATTTTTCCAATAGGGGAATCGAAAAGAACCAGCTTTCTGCCGGGAACAAAATTTTCAGTCCAATGCACATGCGTTTTTGTATAACTCTGCGTTCCCTCCTTGTCTATGTAAGTCGCCAGGTTGAAATATCTTTCTCCCCATCTTTTCACCTCCCCGATAATGACTCTGGCTTTTTCTTTGCTCACGAACTGATGAAGTTCCCTGGAAATCGCACTATATCTGGCCTCTATCTTCCTGTACAAGAAAGGCTCTGGTTTTTCAGAAGAGGGATGACCATGGAGAATCAATTCGGGGAAAACGATCAGGTCATATGATTTATGGTCTTTGATAATATCCTTTATTCTTGCAACGTGTCTTTCTACATCAGAAGAGTGATAATTTATTTGCGCTATGCATGTCCTTAATTTTGTTTTCTTTTTCACATTCAGTAGATCCCTTTCTTTTATCCATTATGAGCTGAGAGTCGGAAACCCTGATCCATTCAGAACACCGGCCACGGACCATGGTGCGTGATCAAGCCGCCGTCTTCGATTCAGACTGGTCTGCCAGAAACGGGGGAATATACCTCCTTTGGATGTCCTCCTCTATTTTCTGCAGGTAAGACCGGGTGGAATCTTTGCCATAGATATCATCGCCGTACCTGTAGAGACTGCCTTTGTCCTTTCTAAGGTTTTCATCCACGAGATCGGAATCGATTTTCTTGGTGTGATTGTTGGCAATTTTTTCGATAATTCCGTGAATCCCTGAACCGGATTGAGCGGGATCCTTCGCTCTGAAACCAAGGTAGGGAGGAACACCCAGCTCAACTGATGCCTGTCTGTGGACTCTTTTTCGAAGATTGTCGTCTTCTCCCTCAATCTTCAGTTTCGGGGATATCCGCATGGCTGTCTGGATCACATCTCTATCCAGATACGGCGCCCTGAGTTCGATGGAATGGGCCATGGTGAGCTTATCCTCTCTTTCAAGCGTATCCGTATATAAAAAGGTCAGATCCTCCCAGAGTTTTTCGTGGAGACGCAGGTATCCGAATTCGCTGAGAACGTCGTTATACCAGGGATACCCCGCAAACAGTTCATCCGCAGCCTGCCCGGTGAACATGACTCTGATGTCATCTTCGGCCGCCAACTTAGCTGCCAGATACATGGGAATGGCTACTTCCACCTGCAGCAGACCGCTCTCTTCAACGTTCCGAATAACTTCAGGTAAAATTGCCTCGACCATATCTTCTTCGATAATCGTCATCTTGAGCTCAAGACCCAGATCATCAGCCACTGAGCGCGCGGCAATAATGTCGCCGGACTCCTTGGTGCCGGTGCAGTAACAGATAATATTTTTCCCCTCGCGCTGCAGAAGTTTTGATATGAGCACGGAATCGATACCACCGGAAAATATAACACCGATCCGTGACTCATTGAGCCCCGTAAGTCTTTTTTTGACTGCGTTAATTAGAACTTCCTTATAAATTTCAACAGCTTTCCTGAAATCAACGATATCGATCTGGGGGAGTTGTAGATGGAATCCTTCGTGCACCTCTACCCCTGCATTGTTATCTATCTTTAAGATATCTCCGGGATTCAGTCTTATGGGGTCATCCTGTCCATTCCAGAGGGCCTTTTTTTCTGAAGCAAAGTACGTGGTATTTCCATTCCTAGTATAATAAAGGGGCTTTTTGCCGATAGGATCTCTTGCCACGACAACGGAAGTCCCGTCTGTGACAGCAATGGCATACATCCCGTCAAGGAGGCCGATAATCTTTTTCATCGCGTCCAGGAGATCTCCCTGGTAGGTCTCTTCGAGAAGGTGAACTATGACCTCGCTATCGCTACTCGTCTTAAATTCATGCTGCTTGAACAAAAGCGATTTTAGTTTTTGATAATTATATATCTCTCCATTATGGATTAACGCAAGTTTCCCATCACAAGAAGTATAGGGCTGTGTTGTGCTTTCCTGACCCACGATAGTCAGCCTTGAATGGCCGAGGGATATATGAGTTTCCTCTGATAGGTCCCCACTCAGTTCTTCGACCTCCCTGACCCTGATGAGCTTTCCATCGAGATAAACACCATGCGTATCGGGTCCCCTATGCTCCATTTTTTGCAACATGTCATAGATATCCGTTGAGCTAATTTTTCCATTCTGAACAAAATGACCGCATATGGTACACATAATATGCTAGACCCCTTTCTTTTTCAATTTCTTCTACTGTATCTAAAAGCACCTGGTAGTATCCAAAGATTCATTTCGCGGCAGTAGAACAAAAGAAGCAGCAAGCGTAAATAAGGGAAATCCCGTACTTTTTAATTAAAACAGAGGTATTTTGATCCTGACAAAATCTTATCTATGGCCGGACGAGGACTTGTGAGACGGGGATATCAAATCTTTTTGATCGTCGGGCTAGGACTTGAAATATCAACATATTGTTTTCCGGGCCTTTCTTGGCGGCACACTTATCCGGGGCGGTGTGTGCCCCGTTTCTGTCTCATATATCCCGGTAATGTGCAACTTTTTGTGATTCTATCAATTTTGTGCTGGGCAAAGGGTCTATTCAGAATTGATATCCGGATGCTCATCAAGGAATCTGTAGAGCGTTGCCCGGCCCACTTCGAGGAAGCGCGCCGCTTTGGCCTTGTTGCCGCCCGTCTTTTTCAGTGCGGCTGAAACCCTGTCCCGATCCAGTTTTCTGGAAGGACCCCGGGTGCGGCTCTGTGACGCCCATTCACGCAGCTCCGTTGGCAGGTGTTCCCGCCTGATGCCCTCCCCCTTGCTCATGATGAGGGCGAAACGGATGGCGCTCTGGAGTTCCCGGACATTTCCCGGCCATGGATAATGGACCATCAGCGCTAGGGCTTCTTTGGAAATCCCCCTGGCCTCATACCCCTCTATTGCCGTCTTTCTCAGGAAGTGGTCCACCAGAAGAGGAATGTCGTCTTTTCGTTCCCTGAGAGCGGGTATCGTTATGGGGACAACTCGAATCCGATAATAGAGGTCTTTCCGAAAATGTCCCTTGGTCACCTCTTCGGTTAGATCCTTGTTGGTCGCGCTGATGATGCGGACATCCACAGACAGGCTCTTTTCTCCGCCCACGCGCTCAAATGTACCTTCCTGAAGGACCCTTAGGAGCTTTACCTGCACGGTCTTTGGCAGATCACCGATCTCGTCCAGGAACAGGGTGCCGCCGTCCGCAAGTTCAAACCTGCCCTTCTTGTCCCGTATGGCACCGGTAAAGGCCCCCTTTACATGCCCGAACAACTCGCTTTCAAGGAGCCCTTCCGGCAGGGCCGCGCAGTTCACCGGCACGAAGAGCCTGCCTGCGCGCGGGCCTTCATTGTGGATTGCGGCTGCAACCAATTCCTTGCCGGTTCCGCTCTCCCCCTGGATGAGCACCGGGACATCAACATCCGCCACGTCCCTGATGGTCTCAAACAGTTCTTCCATCCGAGGATCCTGCCCGACGATTCCCCTGAAGCTCTGCTCAGCCTTGAGCCGCTTGCGCAGGTGATTGAGTTCCGTTACATCCTCGAACATCACGATGGCGAGGTGGTTTCCATCATGCTCAAAGGGCGCTGCGCTGATGAGCAGAGAAAGGTCCTGGGACCGGCCGTCCAGGGAAAACTCCATTTTGGCCCTTTTTCTCTCAATACGTTGGCCTGCGACGGCTTTCAAGGCGGTATTCCGGATTGCACAAGAGCTGCATTCTTCCGAGAATCCGCATCCCTCATGGGTCTTCAGGGCATTGACACATTGAATCACGTTGCCCACCCGCTTCATCAGAGCCTGATCCTCGGAACCGCCGTATCCTTTCAAAAAGAAATTATTGGCCGCATGGATGCGCCGGTCGCCATCCAGGATAAGCATCGCGCACGGGATCGCGTTAAACAGGGTCTTTAAAAACGACTTGTTATCCAATAGTTGAGTAATTGTTTCCATCAGTTGTTCAACTGCCTGAGGACCTCTTCCTCAATTTTCACCATCTCCACACACTGTTTTTCGAAACGAGGCCAGTCCAGCTCGCAGGTCACTCAGCAGGAAAGAGTGTTCGGAATCAAAAGGGGCAGGCGCGGTATCATTACAGGTAATCTAAGAAACGCGGAGGATTTTGTCAAGAAAGGGCAGGAGCGATTCGGAAATTGTTGGCCAGGATTCCCTGGTGTGCTAACGCCCAGTCGTATTTCACGGGGTCGTCCCTCGAGTACTTCCGCAGGTTTTCTGTGATCTCAAGGGCAGCAGCAAGGGATGGCGTTCGCCGGGAAGTAAGTTTAAGGGCCGTTGCTACCTGAAAGATGTGCGTGTCGAGCGGGATAATCAGCTCAGCCGGGTTGATAAAGTCCCAGAGGCCCAGGTCAATATTATCCTTTCTCACCATCCACCTGAAAAACATGAACAGCCTCTTGCAGGCGGAGCCTTTCAGGGAGCATGGGACGAGGTAATGCACGCTTTGAAAGGTCTTTGTGATCTCTTCCACAAGCCCGAGAAATTGACCCGGCCCGTAATGTTGCCGCATAAAACTTCCAAGGGAACCATGCGTCTTGATAATACTCCAGGCAACCTTGAAGAGCCGGTGCATATCCGCACCGCGGACGAACCGGTATTGAAAAGATAGGAGTTCTCTTCCCGGGATATCATCAAGCGCAGATATGTAGCAGAGTGGTTCGCCTTTGGCAATTTCCATAATTCGGTCTATGGCCCTGAAAATTTGCGTGACGCGCCCAAATGCCAGGGAGGAAGCAATGAGCGCCACCAGTTCCTGTTCCACCGGATCTTCAAACCCGTACACATATTTGATGGGATCATATTGGAGATACTTTTCATCGTTGTACCGATGATAAAGGGCTTCCAACGCTTCCCGGTTCATTTTTTTCTGTGGCAGAAGAGTCTCCATGACACAATCAGAAAAGTACCTTTATCCCCTCATGTCAAGCCCATTTTCCCCGGTCCTTCATGTATCAGAGAAACGATGAAGGCGTACATAGCGAGCTGGAAGGGATTCTGTGGGAAGCACATAAAAAATCCCCGGACTTTCTTTTTTATGGCACTCAATGCAGGCGACAGCCTCCTCGGGCATTTTGCGCTCCATCCTGAATTCCTTCTGTTTCGCCTGATTCGGGGCGGTCTTGGCATTGGCAACAATCGAACCGGCCGCTACAAGGCCTCCCAGGCCGCATAGCAAGGCAACGATCAAAATAATCCTTTTCATTCTGCCCCCCTTCCCTAGAGCCCGAGGCCCCTGTACGTTTCAAGGTACTGCTTGTATTGATAAATGGTCCTCGAATTGTAATCAAGATTATTATGGCAATCCACGCACCGTTTCTCATATCCCCTCCTCGTGTAGACCACATCAAGATAGGCCAGCATGGCCCCCCGCTTATTGGGAATATAGAGAAGATTCCGGTGGCACTTCTGGCACTGCTGGTTCTTGAAAGAGGCATAGGCAATGCGCCGCTGCTCCTGGTGGTCATATTTTCCGCCCATAAAATGAACAATGATGTCCTTTATGCCATGGGCGGTCTTTGCATAGAAAAAATTGAACGTATCTGCCGGCGCAGGCAGGTGGCAATCCATGCAATCGGCCACAAATCCTTGGGCATTGTTGGTATGGGTGGAGGTCTTCCAGGTGTTGTAGGCAAACTGAATTTCATGGCAGGACGCACAGAATTGGGGGGGGGTGGAGGTCCGTACCATGGTAAAATAGGTCATGCTGAAAAGGGGAAAGGCAATGGCAATGCCGATGGCAATATAGATGGCAGGCTTAATGATCCTTTTCCAGAGGGGCCTTGCATCAGTGGAAACACCCTTTATTTCTTCCATGCCGCCTCCGAAGACATTCATATCGAGGATATCAAATAGTTCTCTGCTGCAGTGTCTCCCTTGCTCCGCTCCAATAGTCGCCCAGTCTTGATGACTCTTTACGATTCCATAAGTTTTGATATGTTATTCCGAAAGCCCGTGGTGAAAGTCAAGCCTGAAAATGGTAAGAAATGCGATAAAGTCTTCCCCCAGCGTGTGACATCCAGGAAATGACCGCATACCAACTTCCCCTCGCTCCTGTGAGTCTTCTTGACACGGGGATCTTTTTTTGTTTCCATGCAGTCAAAGCAATCCATCTTGAAATCCCTTGACCTCTTTTCGGAGATTATCCGTGGAGATCTTTCAAAAAGCGTTCAAGCCCATCTCCTGGTGGGAAGGGCACACCTTCGAAACGAGACAGTCCTTTAAAGACAAAGATGATCACTTTCGAAAAATACTTCGTCGTGTGCATGTCAGACCGTCGGTAAGTCTCCAATGGCGCGGCTTTTCAGGGTTTCATCGAAAATAGAGCTCACTGGAATTGGACTGAAAAAGAGGGAGGAACAGCTTATGGACAGAAAAAGAACGGCACTTTTTTCAGCGGTGGCTCTTCTGTTCTTGACACCGCCATCCGTCGCAGCCCAAGGCTCTCCACAGGGGTCCGCCCTGTCGCCTTCTCCGCAGCATCGGCTCGTGCTCCCAACAGGGTGGAGGGTCTTCAGGGGGCCCGGCGGCCTTGTGGTCCTTCATCCTCACGGCTGGAATATCAGGGAAAGGGGGCGCGGCGCATTTCTTGCCTACCGTGCCGGCCCGGGAGGCGCGGCTTCGGCCCTGGTACTGGTGCAGCCCATAGAAAGCATTGACGGTCGGGCAACCGGTGTGGTGGGCGGCCTGGGCCAAATTTTTCCCGACCTTTTTCCCGGGGTGAGCATCTCTAAGACTCGAGTGGTATCCCGAACCCCGGAGGTGGCGGTAGCTGAAATGGAGTATGCGCCCAAAGGAATCCGTTTCAGGGGGCTGGCCATGTGCTTTAAACATGAGACCCGCGGCGTGGTCTATGCCATTGCTGCCAACGTGGGAACATGGCAGCAGGACGAGCCGTTGATGAAGCGGATCTTGCGAAGTTTTTTCTATTCGGGAAGCGGAGCAGCGGGACAAGCAGGGCAGACGGCCGAAGCACCCCTCCCAGAGATGGTGCCATGGAGCGATCCTCTGGAAGGGGCTTTCGCATGCCCGGTACCCAAAGGGTGGAATGTCGACGGCGGGCTGAAACGGTTCAGCGCCCTTGACGTGAGGGCGGAAATCCTGGTGACCAGTGCGGATAACCGGATGCTGGCCCGTATCGGCGACTCCTTCATTCCTCCCATGGAGCTTCCCGCCCCGATACTGCAGCAATACGGAGTCGTTGAAGGGGGGTGGTTCAGTCGTGACGGCCAGAGCAAGCTGCTGGTCATGCGGTACCTCCCATCCACCCTTTTTCTGAAAACGATCTATCTCCCCCAGCGGGTGGGACCGGTGAGTAATGTTCGGGAGAGAAATTTCCAGCAACTCTCCCAACAGACCCAATCGCTATGGGCCCGGGCCGGAATGCCCGTTCGGGTGGACACCGCCGAGATGACCTTTGATGCACAGACCGAGACGGGCATCGGAAGGGATACGCCT
>Ga0307419_10001230_pt1 | contig 13322 bp, 13 predicted proteins | sample SalMarWE160230MG_2_FD_202512 | JGI IMG/M metagenome (GOLD analysis project Ga0307419, IMG submission 202512) | Salt marsh sediment microbial communities from the Plum Island Ecosystem LTER, Massachusetts, United States - WE1602-30 | ecosystem: Environmental > Aquatic > Marine > Intertidal zone... | reverse complement strand
CTATGCCAGTGCGGGGGAGAGATTTCCACAAGAGTCAACACTGCTGCCCTGTGTGATGAGGCCATTGATTGGCCGGAAATTGATTTCACCCACGAATTGGCTTACTCCTGCACGGCTGAAGCGGCTGTAGAGTTAAAAAGGATCATCAAGGAACAACAGTTGGGAAAATTGATTTTGGCTGCCTGCAGCTGCTGTTCCCTGGATCAGGTTTGTTACAGCTGTACCTACCAGCGGTTGCGCTGCAAAGAAAACCTGGGAATTTTCAATTCCCTGAAACCGCTGGCAGAATTGGAATTCATCAATATCCGGGAACAATGTGCCTGGGTTCATCGGCGGAGCAAGAAAAAGGCGACTTCCGCTGCCAGGGATTTAATTCGCGCAACCCTTGCCAGGAAACCAATTATCACAGCTGATTTTCCTGAAAAACCTTCCCACCCCATTAAAGCCCTGATTGTGGGAAAAGGGGCTTCAGCAGGAGTGTGCCTCAAATCACTGGCAGAACTGGGATTGGCTGCTGAATCTGTGGAGGTGCTGTCTGGGGATTTGACCAGGTTTGGTGCTAAATACCGGGTCCAGGTATCGGACATAGAAATTCAGGCAGACTGCCTGATATTGGCTCCTGGGAGTGGGGCAGAACTGGACCATATCAGCGGGTTCCTGAAGTTAAATAATCAAAAGCCTCTTCTTTCACGTGAGCGATTGGATCTGGATACGATGGAATTTGGGTTGGTCCTCTGCCCTCCGAATCTGGAACCAGACATCAGCGGAAAAGCGGCTGCGGCGAGGATTTACGCTTGGGTGAACCGTACTTTCAGTCAGAATCATCCCCGATCAGCCATAGTGGATTGGACGCGCTGCCGGGCATGTGGTACCTGCCAGGATGTTTGTGGATTTGGCATCCCGAAGATCATTCAGGATAACCAGGGCACACATGCGGTGATCAACCCGTTTTTATGCCAGGATTGCGGTATTTGCACTGCTCATTGTCCCTCAGGAGCCATCACACCTGCTACGCATACAAGTTCTGAACTGAATGAGATGCTGGAGGTGATATTAAATTGAGATGAATAAAGTCGCTGCTAAAGATAAGATCATCCTGTTTACCTGTAATTGGCACGGTTTCAGCAGCCTTGAGGCTGCCGGGAAAAATAATCTGGTTTACTCCACCGCGCTGATTCCGATCCGAATTTCCTGTCTGGGACGCATCACTCCCGGAATTATCTTGAAGGCATTCGAGGGTGGAGCATCCGGGGTCTGCCTGTTAGGCTGCCCGGAAGGTGAGTGCCGCTACCAAAATGGGAATAAGGAAGCGCGCGAGGTTTATGAAACGAGTAGGAGTCTGATGCGATTATTAGGCTACAACGAGAATTTACTTCAGTATCACTTGATTACAGCTGGAGATGGAGAGAGTTTTCAGAAGAATGTTGACCAGTTACTGAAGATTATTCAAGATAACAGGAAAACCCAGTGAATACTTTCGCTGAGATCGTTCAAGCAAATCAAGCCTGGCTGTGCCTTGACTGTGGGAAATGCAGTTCGGTCTGTCCGATCACGCTTAACCTTGTGGATGGGTATTCCAGCCCCAGGCTGCTGGTTGAAGAAGCTGTCACCAGCGGCGAAGGACGGGTTTTGGAGGATCCTCTTTTATGGTCCTGTTTAACCTGTCAGCGCTGTTCAGAGATCTGCCCTTCCGGGGTTCAATTTTCTGAGTTTATCCAGCAAGCCCGCACGCTGGCCCACGAACAGGGCCAAAGCGGCGAATGCACCCACAGCGGTATGATCCAGAGTTGGATGAGAATGATGACCGATCCGGCGCTGGATCAAAATCGCCTGGGTTGGATCGATGATGATCTAAAAACAGCCCCGGAATCAGAGTATATATATTTTCCCGGTTGTTTACCGTATTACGATACTGTGTTTGGAAAGATGGATATCGAAGGCACACAGATTGCTAGGGCCGCTCTAAAAATCCTTAATCACCTGGGGATCGAGCCCATGGTACTGGAAAATGAACGTTGCTGCGGTCATGATCCTTACTGGCAAGGTGATATGGATACCTTCAGGAAATTGGCAGAATTGAACCTGGAGACCATTTCACACACTGGCGCTAAACGCCTTGTAACAAACTGTCCGGAATGCGCCTATACCCTGAAATATACTTACCCGGAGCAGGTTGGAGACCTTGGCCTGGAAGTTCTCCACATTACAGAACTTCTGACAGAAGATGAAAATCTAACTAAACTCTTCCCTGATAATGGTTCAGACTTAGATCCTGTCACTTACCAGGATCCGTGTCGTTTGGGAAGGTTTATGGGTATATATCAGCAGCCCCGCGAAATAATCCAGTCCCTGGGTTATCAGCTGGTTGAGATGGACCACCACGCTCAAACCAGTACTTGCTGCGGTACAAGCTGCTGGACCAACTGCGGACAGCTTAATAAAAAGGTGCAGGCAGGCCGATTAAGGGAAGCCCGTTCAACTGGAGCGGAAAAGTTGATCACATCCTGTGTTAAATGCCAGATCCACTTCAGATGCGCTCAGGGAGATCCGGTTTCAGGGGATGAAATTCAGATCGATATCCAGAATTTAGTGACCTTAATCGCAGAAAGGATTTGAGATAGGATGGAACTTCAGGGAACCACTTACCAAGAGGAGGGTGTCGTTGGCCGAGAATAACTTACGGATCGGGGTTTTTATTTGTGATTGCGGATCAAATATTGCAGGTACTGTGGATACAGAAGCTGTTCGGGAATATGCTGCCAACTTGCCAGGCGTGGTGGCTGCTGTCAGGAATAAATATACCTGCGCTGATCCCGGGCAGGTAGAGATCCAGAAATCCATCAGGGAATATAACCTAAATCGTGTTGTGGTGGCGTCCTGCTCTCCGGCAACTTATGAAGTGATCTTCCGGAACTGCATCTCCGGTGCTGGATTAAATCCATACCTCCTGGAAATGGCTAATATCCGGGAACACTGCTCCTGGGTGACTGCCGGAAATGGCCAGGCCGCAACGGAAAAAGCCAAGCGAATCGTGAAAGTAGCTGTGGCCCGGGCTACCTGGTTGATACCTCAGGAAGAGGAACAGATCTCTGTCACCGATGCAGCCCTGGTTGTCGGTGGAGGTGTGGCTGGCATACAGGCTGCTCTTGATCTGGCAGATTCCGGTCATCAGGTGTACCTGGTGGAAAAGGAGCCGTCGATAGGCGGGATTATGGCCCAGTTGGACAAGGTCTACCCCGATATAGAATGTAGCATATGAATTCTCGGACCCAAAATGATGGATGTCGGTCGACATCCCAACATCAAGTTACTGGCCTATGCCGAAGTGGAAGATATATCCGGGTATGTAGGAAATTTTAAGGTTCGAATCCGTAAAAAAGCCCGTTATGTGGATGAAACCCAGTGCACATCCTGCGGGGATTGTGTAGATGTCTGTCCGATTGTCGTTCCGGATGAATATCAGGTTGGTCTTGGCAGCAGGAAGGCGATTTTCCTGCCGTTCCCCCAGGCTGTGCCTTCGGCTTATATTGTTAATGCCGATGAATGCCTGGGTCAGAATCCGATTGCTTGCGGCAAGTGTATCGAGGCATGTGAAAAGGAATGTATCGATTTTGCTATGCGGGATGAGATTATTGAGGTGGAAACAGGTGTGGTGATAGTCGCCACCGGGATGGATCTTTACGACCCAACCCCCCTGGATGATTATGGTTATTCCAGCTATGCCAATGTTCTCACCAGTTTGGAGTTTGAGCGCTTGATATGCAGCAGCGGACCGCTTGAAGGACATTTGGGCCGGCCTGGCGATCTGGCTTTTCCAAAGAGGATCGGGTTCATTCAGTGTGTAGGGTCCAGGACTCAGGATCCGGAGCGCGGGAATCCCTATTGCTCCAATTTCTGCTGCATGAACACCATCAAAACTACCCAGTATCTGCACGATGCCTACCCTGATGTGGAATCAACGGTTTTTTACACTGACCTGCGGGCTTTTGGGAAAGGCTTTGAAGAATTGTTAATGCGGAGCAGGGGGTCCGGAGTGAAATATATCCGCGGATTGCCAGGAGAAGTATACGAAGATCCTGAAACGGGAGATTTGCAGCTGATGGTGGAAAATACCACCAGTAACAGATTGGAATCCCACATTTTTGATATGCTGGTATTGGCCGTAGGTGCTGTCCCAGGGAAAGACACAGAGACTATCCGCCAGATGGTCAGTCTGTCCAAGTCTCCCAGTGGATTCCTGCGAGAGGCACATCCAAAACTGCGTCCGGTTGACACACCTACCAAAGGAGTATTCATAGCCGGAAGCGCTGAAAGCCCAAAGGATGTCCGGGAGTGTGTTACCCAGGCCAGCGCTGCAGCCTCTCGGGCTTCGATATTGCTTAATAAGGACAAATTTTCCGTGGATGCCATCACCGCTGTGGTTGAGGAAGATCTCTGCACCAACTGCGGAGTGTGCGCCAATGTTTGCCCCTTCAGCGCCATTACCTGGAAGAAGGGCCAGCCTGCCGAAGTGATCACTGCCGCCTGCACTGGATGTGGTACCTGCGCAGCGGAATGCAAATTCAACGCTATCAAAATGAGGCATTTCTCCGACCAGGCGATATATGCCCAGATCGATGCCATGCTGGAGGATGATCCTTCTGAAACCATTGTCACTTTTGCCTGCAATTGGTGTTCCTATGCCGGCGCGGACACAGCCGGTGTGGGCCGAATGGCCTATCCTCCCAATGCCAATATCATCCGGACCATGTGCTCCGGGAGGGTGAGTCCGGATTTTGTCTGGCACGCCTTTCGCAAGGGAGCACCTGTGGTCCTTGTCTCCGGCTGCCATTATGTGGACTGCCATTATATTGATGCCAACCGAAGCACTACTCGGCGTCTGGATGGTTTATGGGATGGGATGGAAAAGTTGGGATTGGACCCTGGAAGACTGCAGCTGGAATGGTGTTCTGCTGCAGAAGGCAGCCGCTGGCAGCATATCATGGAGCAATCAGAAGAAAAGCGGCTAACGGTAACCTCAAGTGAGATCAGGGAGACCTGCCAATTATTGAAAGAGAAAAAAGTTCCAGGTCCGCGCAATCCCCGTCTTAAAGATGAAAACCAACCAGCTGATTTTGTATGCTTGGTTTGTGGAGAAAAATGGGAGGGTAAATTCAGCAGCAACCAGGAAAGAAACTGTCCCACTTGCCGATCCAATAGTGTAAGGTGGATCAGGAAGCGCTGAAGCGGAGCGGTGGGGAGCTGCGCTTCACGACCGACGACCGGAAAAAAGAGACCAGTCTCTGCTCGGCAGATAAATCTGCGGACTGAATACTGAAGATGAGCTTGAGAAGAAAAAAGCCCGGACGAAAGTCCGGGCTTGTGTTGATTCTGGTGTGATATCCAATCAGGGGGTCGGCGTTGTTTGCGCCGCGGCTATGCCGGTCCAGGTGAAGACCCGGGCTTCGCTAAGACTGCCAGCTTCTTCCCAGATTGGGCTGCCGTTTTCATCCACATCAACCTGGCGGACAGTGCTGATGGTCCAGCGGTAGATATGAGGGGAGGCTTCCCTGGCCCGGAAAGATTCCGGGACAATGAATTTCGTATCTGTGACATAGTCAACCAATTTACGGCCGGTTCCTTCTGTCAGATCCATTACTGTGATCTTATAAGCCTCATTGGTATTGATCAATCCCACTGAGGACCACTGCAGGGTGACCTGATTGTCGCTCAGGGAGAAAACACCGCCATCTGCCGGCAGTAGCAAGTTCGGGGATGGGTACGGTGGTGGTGGTGTCGGTGTGGGGGAAGGACCTGGTGTAGCAGCTCGGGCACAGAGCGGGATGATCAGGGTCAAACCCTCGTATACTGTGTTGCTGACCATGCCGTTGTAGGACTTGATTGCATCCTCAGGCACATTGTAGTTCAGGGAAATGCTGCCCAGGGTATCCCCTTCGCCAACCTCATAGCTGACCTTATCGCAGGCTGCCTGGGTGGCTTCTATGCCACTTAATGTGGCAGTTGGGAATGAAGTAGCTGTAGGAGTGGGGTGGGGTATCTTCAGCTCCTGGCCTTCAAACAGGGTGTCGCAGGAGGCCGGGATATTATTCATTAACACGATTGATTTAATCGAAACCTCAAAGCGGGCAGCGATAGCCAGACATGAGTCATTGGCTGCGACCACATAGGTCAGAGCTGTAGGGCTGGGCATTGGTGAAGGTGTTTGTGTAGGAGGTTCCGGAGTGCTGGATGGTGTCGGGGTGACTGTTTCGGTCAGCGTTGGAGTGATAGTGGTATCTCCCCCTGCGCCGGTTTGAGAGAGAGCCAGGTAAACCATCCCTGCGCCAACGGCCAGGAACAGCACCACTAAGCCGATCGCTACAGGCAAACCGAGGGTGATTTCGGGCATACGCCCACCGCTGACTACTTCGGCATCCGATTTAGTGCCCGACAGGCTGCCGCCGCAAACCAGGCAGCGTTCAGCATCTTCCTTAACGCGGGTACCGCAGGTTGGGCAGATCTTTTTATTATCATTAGCCATAAGATTACTCGGTTATGTTATTTTTTCTCAATAGACTGGGGCAATTATACCAGAAGGGGCAGAGATGGAAAGTACTGGAAAATAATGGAGCGAAAGTGGAAATTGTAGTAGAAAATCAATGACTTTCCACCATCGATGGACCAGAGTGTTTATTCCCTAATCCTGTCGTTTGAGCATTTTTTTTGCCAGTTCCCTTAATATTTCACCTGCCTCGCCCTCAGGATCGGCTTTTTCCAGGGCAGTCAGCGCCAGATCTGTCAGCCGGTCAGCAGTGCTTTGCGCATAGGCACGTCCTCCTTCAGCTTCCAGGATTTGGCTCAAAACAAGTGCATTTTCAGGTGTGATCTCTCCCGCATTCCAGCCCTTATAAAAACCTTTCTCCTGGGCCAGACCAAACAGAACAGGTAAGGTCTTTTTGCGGGTCACGAGATCTCCGGTAATGGATTTTCCAAGCTGCTCTTCAGCACCCCAGATCCCTAATATATCATCCTGAACTTGAAAGGACATTCCTAAATAATGGCCAAAATCGCGGTAATGGTTCTGAATCTCGGGAGTAACCCCGGCGATTAAAGCACCCGCTTCCAGGCTAAAAGCTAAAAGGGCGGCAGTCTTTCCTCCAACCATTTGCCAGTAAGATTCAAGTTCAACAGTTTTTTGATCTTCAAAGGCAATGTCAAGGTGCTGGCCTTGGGTGAGGCGTAAACAGGTCTGATGAAATATCTTCCCAGCCTGAAGGCCGATTTCTGGTGAAGTTGTTTCGACCAGGTTCAGGAGCGATGCATAAGCCAGGGCAAATATGGCGTCTCCAGTATTGATGGCCTGGGCTTCTCCCCACACTTTCCAGACCGTAGGACGGCCCCGCCGAATTTCGCTATTATCCTCAATGTCATCATGGATAAGGGAAAAATTATGAATCAACTCCACAGCTGCCGCCGCTGGCAAGGCGTTTTTCCAATCTCCACCACCAGCCTGGCAGGCTATTAGAACCAGCAGGGGACGAATCTGTTTCCCTTCCGCTTTAGGACCGGCATTTTCTCCGCTCCAGCCCAGCTGGTAGGTGATCATTTCTCGCAGAGCAGGGGTGCCGTTTTCCGCGGATGGGGCAATGGCTCGTTCCAGCTCCTTCCGCAGGGCGAGGCGAGCTTCCTCTGAGAAGTTATTGAATCCAGTTATTTCACTCATGAGGGGAATATTTCCAGCAATTCAATTTGCTCCAACGCATTCAGATCTCTGGCTCCGACAGCAAACATGCAAATCTGAATTTCTCTGATAGTTCTTTGGATGATTTCTAGTACAGCTTCTGCAGAATCCACTGCTGCCTCCAGAAATGGTCCAGCCATGCCAGCCATAGTAGCTCCCAGGGCGATGGTTTTAGCGATATCGACTCCGTTTCGGATCCCGCCTGAGGCGAATACCGGCAAATCCGGAGCTGCTTCTTTAACAAGCTGGAGGCTCTCTGCGGTGGGGATACCCCAATCGACAAATGAGGCTGCTACCTGGCGCTGGATCTCACTCTGGGACCGGTGCATTTCCACTTCAGTCCAGGAAGTCCCACCGGCTCCGGCCACATCCAGAGCTGAAACTCCGGCATTAAGGAGCTGTTGAGCGGTTTGGGAAGATATCCCCCAGCCGACTTCCTTGGCAATCACCGGTACAGACAGGGTTTTGCAGACTCCTTCAATTTTATTTAATAGGCCGGAAAAGTTAGTATTTCCATCGGCCATAACCGCTTCCTGGAGCGCGTTAAGGTGCAGAATTAGGGCGTCAGCTTCGATCAGATCAACAGCACGCTGACAATCTTCAACAGATAAACCGTAATTCAGCTGCACAGCGCCAAGATTAGCAAAAAGTGCGATATCTGGAGCGACTTTCCTAACCTGAAAAGTGTTGGCTAGAGAAGGGTCTTCCAACATGGCCCTTTGGGAACCGACTCCCATGGGGATGCCGATTTTCTGGGCGGCGGCTGCCAGGTTGAGATTGATCTTACCTGCTTGGTCTGTGCCGCCAGTCATGGATGAGATAAATAACGGGGCAGCGATTTCCTTCCCGAATAAAGTGAAATCCATCCGGATCTGATTCAGATCGATTTCTGGCAGGGCCTGGTGGGGAAAATGATAAAAATCCAGTCCGGAGGATAAACCTGATTCCACATTTTCGTTGAGATTAATTTGGATATGGTCGGTTTTACGGGAGCTGGTGGTGGAGGTCTTTTTAGGCATAAAATATCCTTCTGCATTGGGTATGGTAACAGTCTGCTAGCAGGGTGTCAACAAAATTCCCCCCAGGAAGACCTAACCTTGACAAGGCTTCCTCTGCGGTTACAATAATTTTAACCCAGCAGCGAAACCATTTCCCCAGAATATTGTTTAATAAGATATCATAGAAGGGATGAATTTTGAACTAAGGAGGAATCATTATGGCCGACGCATTTGAACAGGTAAAAAACATTATTGTAGAATTGCTGGCAGTAGATCCTGCCAAGGTGACTAAAGAAGCCCGGTTCCGGGAAGACCTGGAAGCGGACTCTCTGGATCTTGTGGAACTGATCATGGAATTCGAGGATGAATTCGGGGGAGAGATATCCGATGAGGATGCTCAGAAGATAACCACCGTAGGTGACGCTGTGGCGTTCCTAGAAGAGAAAATGTAAAGAGTAATTGATTGTTATAAACAAAAAAAGCCTGCTGAAAAGCGGGCTTTTTGATATGGGTTATACAAATCAAGGAGAGGATCCCGAGCGATGCTGAGAGACAATTGAGTTATCATTCGACACTGCTCAGGGCCTCCGCTCAGGGTTTTGATTGACCTCTACAACAACTCCGGAATTTGCTCCGGATGCTGGGCTATTTTCACTCCGGCAGCTTCCAGGGCCTTAATCTTGTCTTCTGCTAGGCCTGTACCGCCTTGCACAATGGCGCCGGCATGTCCCATGCGTTTACCTGGAGGAGCGCTGCGGCCAGCGATAAATCCGGCTACAGGTTTAGAAACATGCTGGGTTATGAACTCCGCGGCTTGCTCCTCATCTGTGCCCCCAATCTCTCCTATCAATACGATCTTGTCTGTGTCGGGATCCTCCTGGAACATTTCCAGGGTATCAATGAAGTTTGTGCCGTTGATGGGATCTCCACCGATGCCCACACAAGTGGAAACACCCAACCCAAGATTTTTCAGAGCATAGAGTACTTCGTATGTTAATGTGCCAGACCGCGAGACCACACCAATATTGCCGGGAATGGCGATATTTCCTGGTATGATACCCACTTTTGCTTCCCCGGGAGTTAACAGTCCGGGGCAGTTGGGACCCACCAGCCGGACCCCTTTTTGATCCATGAAATTCCTGACTCGCATCATATCGGAAACAGGCACACCTTCGCTGATGCAGATGATCAACTCCATGGCAGCATCGGCTGCCTCAAACATGGCGTCAGCGGCAAATCTGGCGGGCACAAAAATTACCGTTGCATTAGCGCCAGTGGCATTTTTGGCTATTTTAACGGAATCAAAAACTGGTACCTTCCCATTTAAGACCCATTCTCCGCCTTTTCCAGGGGTGACGCCGGCTACCACGTTGGTGCCGTAGGCAACCATTTTTTCAGTGTGGAATAATCCTTCCTGACCGGTAATGCCCTGCACCAGCAGGCGTGTATTTTTATTTACTAGTATGCTCATGCTTTCTCCCTGCCTTTATTTACCCCTGGCAGCTTTGACAGCCAGTTTTGCTGCTTCAGCCAGAGTATCTGCGGTTTCCATTTCAGCATCTTTTAATAACTGACGCCCTTCGGCGGCGTTGGTACCCACCAGCCGCACTACCATAGGCACATCGGTCTTGACCTCACTGAGAGCCTCCAGAATGCCTTTGGCAACAAGGTCGCAGCGGGTAATCCCGCCAAAGATGTTAAATAAGACAGCTTTGACGTTGGAATCGGACAGGATGATTTCCAGGGCGGCAGCGACTTTATCCGCACTGGCGCCACCACCAATGTCCAGGAAGTTGGCAGGTTCACCACCAAATAACTTGATAATATCCATCGTGGTCATGGCCAGGCCAGCACCGTTGACCATGCAGCCGATATCTCCATCCAGCTTGATAAAAGAGAGCCCGTGCTCGCGAGCCCGGATCTCGGCTTCCTGGTCCACATCCAGATCGCGGAGTTCTTCCAAGTCGGCATGGCGGAAAAGGGCGTTATCATCGAGCACCATCTTTCCATCCACTGCCAGAAGTTCACCATCTCCGGTGATCACCAGAGGATTGATTTCGGCCAGGGTGGCATCGCTGCCAATATACGCTTTCCAAAGGCCCAGGGCAATTTTCCCAAAAGCTTGCCATTGTTCCCGGGGCAGATCTATACCTGCTGCCAGGTCACGTGATTGGTAACTTTGCAGTCCCATCAGGGGGTCGATATGGCATTTGATGATTTTTTCAGGGGTTTTTTGGGCTACTTCTTCGATGTCCACTCCACCTGCGGCAGAGGCCATGATAACTGGTTTGCGGGCAGCCCGATCGTTGGTTATTCCCAGGTAGATCTCGGTTTTAATATCCGCGGCCTGGTCAACCAGCACCATGCGCACCGGCAGTCCTTTGATGGTCAGAGCCAGGATATCCTCGGCATGTTTTTTTACTTCTGGGGCGGTTTTTGCTACCCGGATTCCGCCGGCTTTACCGCGTCCTCCTACCAGCACTTGTGATTTGATCACAACCGGAAGACCGATCTTTTTGGCAATCTTCTGGGCTTCAGCTGGCGTTTTTGCCAGCTCTCCGGGGGGGATGGGGATGCCGTATTCGCCGAAAATCCTTTTGGAATAATACTCATGAAGTTTCATATCTGATTAAGCTCCCAGACTTAGAATAAGCTATTGCGCGGTGATTATACCATGCAAGAAAATTCCCTTTTACGGAGGTAAAAGCGAAATATGATGAGCATCCTATAAAAGATATGACAAATCTGGCACAGAAACCGGAATGTCTTCTAGGTGACTATTAAATTGTCTTCTTAACCCAGGTCTGGACAGGAGGCAGCCGGAACAAAAGCAGGAGAGCCATGGCCAGGGCATACGGCCAGGGATCCAGAACACCGGGTTTAACCGCCAGGATGAAATGCAAGGCAGCCAGGATACCGGCGGCGTAAACAAAACGGTGCAATTTTTTCCAATTCTTTCCCATTTTCTTCAGAAAGAATGTTAATGATGTAATCGACAGCAGCAGTAGAATCAACCCAGTAGCTGAACCTAATAGGATGAACTTATTGGTCAGAGAGTTGGCTAAAAGCGCTTTCCATTGAAAACCATAGTCCAGGACAACATAGATCGAAAAATGAACTCCAGCATAAAAGGCAGCCCACAAACCCAGTGGACGACGGAGTTTATTGATCTGATTCCACTTTAAAAGCTGTCGAAGAGGAGATACAGCCAGTGATAGGATCAATAATAAGATAGCTGTTTTTCCGGTCCGGTGAGTGATCTCCTGAATGGGATTAGCACCCAGGTTGCTCTGCCAGAAATCCCATAATCCTACCAGCAGAGGTATGGAAGAACCGATATGCACTGCAAGATGCATAATTGAGGCTAAGGGTTTCTTGAGATCCTTCCAGTTATTAGAAGTTTTTAACGAGGTCCATACTTTCATAAAGCGAGCCTACTTCTTTTTCATAACCGTTGAACATCAGGGTATTCCGGCGAGATAACTCGCCGATTCGACGTTCCGTTGCTTGAGACCAGCGAGGATGATCAACGTTGGGGTTCACATTGGCATAAAAACCATATTCATTCGGTGCAGATTCCATCCACAGTGAAACTGGCATCTCTTCAACCAGGTCGATTTTCACGATAGATTTGATGCTTTTGAAGCCGTATTTCCAGGGTACCACTAATCGGATAGGAGCACCGTTCTGAGGCAACAAATCCTCCCCATATAAGCCCGTTGCCAGCAGGGTCAGATCATGATAGGCTTCGTCCATCCGTAAACCTTCCACATAAGGCCACGGGAAATATCTGTTGCTCTGGCCTGGGAGCGATTTGGGGTCGTAAATGGACTCAAATCGAACGTATTTGGCTTCCGGTTTAGGTTTGATATCTTCCAGCAACTGCGACAGGGGGAATCCCTGCCAGGGGATGACCATTGACCATCCTTCCACGCAGCGCATGCGGTATATGCGCTCTTCAGAAGTGTAGCGCTCCCGAATATCCTCCATAGATATTGGACCTGGATTTTCAACTAATCCGCCTATCTCTATTGCCCAGGGAGAGGATTGAAATTCCTGGGATAGTTTTACAACACCTTCTTTGTCGGTCGTGAACTCGTAAAAGTTGTTATAGCTGATAATGTCATTGTAGGATGTTAAAGGATTTCCCAGATCATCTGTTAGACCCGTGGCGCTAGGTTCAGGAGTGGGACCTGATACGGGCAGATCCTCGCCGGCGATAAATGGTTTATCCTGGCAGGCAGCCAAAACAGCCGCACTGACACCTACAACACCCAAGGTTTTAAGGAATTCTTTCCGGGTAGCATATCTTCTTAGCGGTGTAATTTCATCTCTCAAGTTCTCAGACATGGTATCTCCAACATATTCACTAATAAATTTTTCTCATCAATATGATTTAGATGACTTTATTATAGGAAATATTACCTGAAAAAGTCCTGCTGTAAAAAGCAGGACTTTTTTTGTGACTTTCAGGCTCACGGAATGTTAACATTCCGGGAGCTTATATTAATTTTCTTTGGGTTATTCTTCCACAGGGAAAGGATTATTAAAATACTGGATGCGGTTGTTCTTGGTATCACAAACCCAGATGCCGCCATCGTCAG
>Ga0307419_10001227_pt1 | contig 13327 bp, 10 predicted proteins | sample SalMarWE160230MG_2_FD_202512 | JGI IMG/M metagenome (GOLD analysis project Ga0307419, IMG submission 202512) | Salt marsh sediment microbial communities from the Plum Island Ecosystem LTER, Massachusetts, United States - WE1602-30 | ecosystem: Environmental > Aquatic > Marine > Intertidal zone... | reverse complement strand
CGCAGAGTTTTTCGATCTCCGTGAGCGAGTGCGTGGACATGACGATGGTCTTGCCGGACCTCTTGAGCTCCCGGAGTATCTCCCGCAGGCGCACGAGGATCACGGGGTCGAGGTAAACGGTCGGCTCATCCAGGATGATCAGGTCCGGGTCGTGGACGAGCGCCTGGATAAAATCCACCTGACGCCGCTGCCCCGCCGAGAGGTTCTTGAGCAGGACCCGGCGCTCTTTCGTCAACCCCGTCACCTCCAGGAGGTGCTTGATCCGCTCCCGGATCGCCGCCTTGCCGAGACCGAAGAGCCGGCCGAAAAAAAACAAGAGCTCGTATACCGTGCAGAAATCGGGCAGGACCGTCGTCTCGGGGACGTATCCGATGCGCGTAAAAGGGGTCGTGTCGCCCGCGACAAAAGGCTTACCGAAGAGCTCGATACGTCCTGCCGTCGGCCGCACCACCCCCACCAGCATGTTCAGGGTCGTCGTCTTTCCCGCGCCGTTGGGACCCAGGACACCGAAGATCTCGCCCTCAAGGACCTCCAGGTCCAGGTCCGAAACGGCCAGCGCCTCCCGGCGGGAAAAAAGGAGACCTTCGACATAGTGTTTCGTCAGTCCGGATGTCTTCAGGATGGGGGCGCTCACGGCAGCACCTGGCGTCGCCTGAGTTCTTTTTTGAAATCGCGCAGAGAGCGGAAACGGATACTGCGGAGTCCCAGCCGGCGGGCCGCCCGGATGAGGTCCGGCCGGTCGTCGACATAAAGAACGCGGCCGGACGCGCGCCGGCCCTTCACGCTCAGGGCGCAACGATAGATACGCGGATGCGGTTTTTGCGCGCCGACCTTATAGGAGAGGACCACCTTGTCGAAGACGCGCAGGTGCCCGGGAAACTTCCGGCGGATGTACGCATAGTGGAGGGCGTTGATGTTCGAGATAAGGTGCAGGCGCCAACGCCGGCGCAGGGTCTTCAAGAGCGCGAGGATCCCGGGATTCGGGAAAAAGATCTCGCTCCAGACGGGGACGAACCTCTTGTAGGTGAGTCCGTCGAGCGCCAAATCCTTCTTGAGCCGCGCGAAGAACTGACGCGAGGAGCAACGCCCCTCCTCGTACGCCTGGGTCAGCGGAGAGTCGAAGAAATATCCATAGACCTCTTGGAAGGTCTTCGACGTGTAGGGAAGGATGCGGCGCACGGCGATGCGGTGATCGAAGCGGATCAGCACATTGCCCAGGTCGCACAGGATAAGCCCGCGGCGATCGGATCTGTTCGGCACCATGCGGGACGCGCCTAATTGTTCTTCTTGGGGGTCTTTTTAAAAAGATCGAGAAACCGGTCTTCGTACCTGTCGTAGACGTTCCACTTGTCCAGTTCTTTCTTGAGCTCCGTCGCCCGCGCCAGGTCCCGGCGGGCCGCGATGAAGAGCCTGTCGATGTGATGCTGGGCCGACTCCGGCAGGCGCGAGGCGTCGGCGAGCGACTTCTTGATGTCCTCGATCTCCTGCTGGTCTATAGGCGTCTCGGGTTCAGGCGGGTTCTTCAGGTATTCGATCAGATGTTCGATCTCCTGGTTCATCCGGGCGGCGTGTTGCCGGAGCTCCGAAAGGTCCACCTTCATCCCCAGGATGGCGGCCAGCTTCTCCAGGACGGCCATCGAGGCAAGAGGGTTCTCGATCTGAACGGTATAAAGAGGGATCTCGCCCAGGAGACAGACACCATTCAGGCCCCGCGCCTTGGCCGCACCCAGGATGAGCCCGTTCAAGCCGCTGATCTGCCCTGTCGGCATCACCTTGGTGCGCCGGGCCGCGAGCTCGTCGAGGAGCTTCTTCTGCGTGGCGACGGCGCGCACCTGCGGCATCTGCGTGTGTTCGATCGGCAACGGCATCGCGGCGAACGTGTAGAGCGTCTTGACGTTGAGGGAGGCCGCAAAATCGACCACCTCCAGGGCATAGGCAAAGCTCTTCTCGATGAGCGGCTGGGCGTTGCTGATGAAGAGGACCACGTCGTTGCCCGCCGCCGCCCCCCTCGCGGCGTAAAAACGCCCCTCGGGCAGGGGAGGCAGGGAGATCTGACCGGCCTCCACGAAGATCCCGGAAGGATAATAATAGTCCGAGGCGGGCATGACGGCAAACTCCTGGGCCTTGAGTTTTTCCTTCAGGTACACCGCCGCCTTCAAGGCCACGTCGCCCATGCCGGGCCAGGCAGCAACGAGGGCGGGATCCTTGAGGCGCAGCTTTTTGGTGACGCGTATCTTCTTCATCACGGTGTATTGTATATGTTTTTCAACGGCCTCGCAACGGCTTTCGGATCTCACGGCCTCTTATCATCAAAAAGCCTGATGAAACGCTCCAGCACCTCGGCGCCGCGGACCAGGTCCCGGATGCGGACGAATTCGTCGGTCGCGTGGGCGTTGCCCTTGGCGCCGTAGCCGGTCGCCACGGCCGGGATCCCCTTGTTCTGGAAGAAGGTGATGACCGTCGCCCCCTCGCTGCCCCGGACCGGCGCCGGCGCGCCGAGGCTGCGGGCCGCCCTCCTCAAACAGGAGACGAGGGGATGGCGCGCGTCGATCTCATACGGACGCTGGATGTCATCGACCTTGATCTTGTAACGGATCCCGGTCTTGTCAAAGGCCGCGCGGACGCGCCTGAGGAGGCGCGGGGCCGGCATGCCGGGCAGAAAACGCAGATCCACCTCCACGACGCACCAGTCCGCCACCATGTTCACCTTGTCCCCGCCGCGGATGGTGCCGATGTTGACCGTCAGCGGCCTCAGGAGCCGGTGCGGGCGCTGTTGCCACCGCAGCCCCTTCAGCGTCCGGATGAGGACGAACGCCTGATCGATGGCGTTGACGCCGCGGTGAGGGTAGGCGCCGTGGGCCTTGCGGCCGGCGACGCTGATGCGAAAATGGATGAGCCCCTTCTGGGCCGTGATGATGCTGAACTCGTCGGAATCGAGGATCAGCGCACAGGAAGGACGCACGATATTCTTTTCCAAAAGCGGCACGAGCCCGTGCCCCGAGCCGGTCTCCTCGTCGGCCGTCGCCAAAAAAATGACGTCGTGCCTGAGGGGCATGCCCTCCTGGGCAAGGCGCATCATCACCTCCATGGCCACCGCGAGGTTGCCCTTGCAGTCCGTGGCCCCGCGGCCGTAGATCCTGCCGTTGCGCACCAGCCCCAAGAACGGCCCCACCCGCCAGCCGCGGCCCGCCGGCACGGTGTCGAGGTGCGGCGTGATCAAAAGCGGCGCGCGCGACGAACGACCCTTCAAGACGGCCAGCACGTTGTCCCGCTTAGGGTGCAGCCGGATGCGGCGCGGCCGCAGCCCCGCCCGCTTCAGGGTGGCGGCCACGAACGCCGCCACGGCCCGCTCGTCGCCCGGCGGATTCTCGGAGTTGATGCGCACCAACCGCTGCGCCAGCTTGATCAACCTTTGTTTATTGACCATGTCTGTTTATGCCACCATTTTAACTGATGTAGCCGATGCGGCGCAAGAGTTCCTGGTTCTGTTTCCACTTGGGGTCGACCTTGACCCAGAGCTCCAGAAAGAACTTCTTGCCGTAGACCTCTTCGAGCTCCCGGCGGGCGGCGGTGCCGACGCGTTTCAGGAGGTCGCCCTTGCGGCCGATGACGATCGCCTTCTGCGCGTCGCGCTCCACGAGGATGATGACCTTGGCCACCGTCAGGTCCTGCCGGCGGTCGATGATCTCCTCGGCATAGACCGCCATGGAAAAGGGCACCTCCTCCCTGAGGTCCCCCAGCAACTTTTCGCGCACGATGTCCTGGACCGTCAGCTGGCGGGGAAAGTCCGTCAGGACGTCCTCGGGATACAAGGGCTCGCCTTCGGGAAGGAGGTCGAAGCAGACGGCGAGCAGCCGCTCGACGTTCGTGCCCTTTAACGCGGAGATCGGCACCGGCGTCACCCGGCCGGCCTCGTTCAACGACCGGCCCAACGTCCGCTCCCACGCCTTGAGGTAATCCCCGATATGGGCCGTCCCCCGGTCGATCTTGTTCAGGGCCAGGATGACCGGCGCGGGCTCATGCCGCAGCTGCCGCAGCAGCATCTCCTCTTCCTCGCCGACGCGTTCGGTGGCATCGACGAGATGGAGCAGCACGTCCGCCCCGCTCATCGACTCCTGCAGGACCGTCATCATCGCCCGGTCAAAGGCATGTTTTTTCGTGTGCAGGCCCGGCGTGTCCAAAAAGACGATCTGGCCGCGGGGCTCATGGAGGACGCCGCGGATCTGGTGACGGGTCGTCTGCGCCGTGGGCGAGACGATGGCCACCTTCTCGCCCAGGATACGGTTGAGGAGCGTTGACTTGCCGGTGTTCGGCCGGCCGACGATAGCGACGATGCCCGCCTTCATGATCTCCTGAGCACCTCGAATAGATGTTCCTTAAAAAACTTCTGGCCCAGCAGGATATGGTGCCAGTCTTCATTGACCCTTGCCCCCAGGTCTAAAAAATCATAGCGTTCGTCCAGGGCGCGCGGAAAAACCCCGTCCTTGTCGTAGGCCAGGGCCGAGGAGACGATATAGACGGGCACGCCCTCATCCAGGAAAGGGTCCAAGGTCTCATCGAAGAAGGCCTGGATGGACACAGGATCGGCGTCAAGCGGCTGACGCATCGTGCGCCGCTTCGCGTAGGTGGCGATGATCTGGCTTTCGTCCACGGCGATGACGACCCCCTTCGGATCGGTCTTGCCGGCGAGCCACTGCGCGAACTCGATCTGCAGGGAGTGGCCGTGACGGAACGTCAAGGCGGGCAGGAACACCAGGAGGCGCGCGCACAGGATCCCCAGGACGATCCAGGCCGAGGCGACGATCAGGGGCCGGCGGGTCGAGAAGGCCCGGCCCAGGGCATACCCTTCGATGATCACCAGCGGGAACCACGCGGCGACGAAATACCGCATCGCGGCGCAGGTCAGGTTCCCGTATAAAAACTGCAAGACCGCGAACCAAAGAAGGAAAAAGACCAAATAGCGCAGCTCCCGGGCGAGGACCAGCCCACAGATGCCCCCCAGGATCACGACGCAACCGTAAGGGCCGAACCCGCCGACGAACCAAAGGAAAGACATCGGGAGATTCTTGGAGAAGGGGCCCAGAAAGACCGCCTGGTAGGGATCGGTCAGGGCGAAGTGAAAGGGCGCCGCCCCCTTTTGGATGAAGAGCTGGATATAAAACAAAAGGACCGTCCCCAGCGTCACGGCGGCCGCCCGCCCAAGGGCCTGCAGGCGGTCACGCCGGGGCAGGGGCGCGGTCAGCAAGAGGAAGACGAAGGGGATGACGAGCAGTAACTCGGCAAGACGTGTGGCGCCGCACAGGCCGAGAAAGAAGGCCGCCGCCACAACGTCGCGGGGCCGGCGCGTCTCCTGTGTAAAGCGCAGAAGAAGACAAAGGCCGGCCAGCGCCAGGCACATGGCCGGCGTCATGCTCGAGCCGAAGGCCGAGACGGCGACGTGGGGCGGAAAGAACACCCCCAGAAGACCGGCCGCGGCAGCCGCCTTGAAACCGAACATCTTCTCAGCGGCAAGAAAGAGCAAGGCCACGGACAAGGCCCCACAGACGACGCTCATCAGGTTCACGGCAAAGACGATGTCTGAACCGCCCAACAGCTTCACGCCGGCGATAAAAAACACCGCCACGAGGACCGCAAACGGATGACCATCCCCATGGGTATAGTAAAAACGGCCCGTCTCAAGCGTCTCTTGGGCCGAAAGGGCCAGGCTCAAGGTGTCGCTATGAAAAGGCCCCTTGCTGATAAAGGCCAACCGCACGCAGAGGGCGGCTGCGAAAAGAGCGACCAGGACCCAGACCCTCTTAGAAAGCATGGTTGAGCCCCACCCAGACGCGGGTGTCCTTGTCTTCGCCGTCGAGCGGACGCGCCACGTCGATGCGCACGGCCAGACGCTCGGCGGCGCCGGCGATGTTGAAGTAGATGCGCAGGCCCAGGCCCGCATCTCGTCTCAAGCCGTTCTCATTGAAATCCGCGTACCACGCCGAGCCCGCGTCGAAGAAGGCGACCCCCTGCACCGCGTCGAGCGTGGCGAGATTCCAAGGCAGGCGTACGTCCAGGTCGCGCAGCAACGGGAAGCGGTACTCGGCCGAACCCAGCATCATGGCGCTGCCCTGGACGCTCTTGTAGCGGTAGCCGCGCAGCTCGCGGTCCGAGCCCAGATAAAAAAGGTACTTGTCCTTCGGATGGCCTCCCCCGCCCTTGACGCGCCATGCCAGCTTATGCCCTTTCCAGAGCTCGATATAACGGTCGACCTCCAAAGACGAGCGCACGAAGGCGTCGTCGCCGTGGGCCACGTGGCCGGCCACCTCCGAGATAGAGGTACATCGGAACCCCGTCGAGGGGTCGGGGAAGGCGCCGGCATCCGCCCAGTGCAGCGAGAGGCCGAAGATCGACTCGCTCTTCTGCCGGTAGCGCAGGTTACGCGCCTCCTCCCTGTCGGCGACAAAGCCGGTCTGGCCCAGCCCCCGGTTATGGAGGAAGTAGAGGGTGGCGTGGCTGTTGGGCTCGACGATGCTGTAGCCCAACGAGAGCTCCTGGCGCAGGTAAAGCTTATAGGACTGCAGGTTCTCCTCCTCGTCGCCCACGGCCTGACGGTCCATGAACTCAAGCCCCCAGCTCAGGTACTGTCCGAAGAGGTTGTGCTTTTCAAATCCCGCCGAGGAGATCCAGGATGCGGCGCTGTTGTCATAGTGGCTGGCGATATACGCCGTCCAGTCGCCCGGCCGCTTCAGGGCGGACTTGACGCCGATGCCGTAGGCCGAGAGGCTGGGCCCGGTCAACCAGTAATACCGGTCACTCTTTAAGAAAAGGGGGACATCATACAGGCCGTGGTAGAACGGCACGAGACGCACGCTGAGCCGGCGCGGATACCGGTTGTTCATGCGGTCGAGGTCCAGGATCCGGCCGCTGGGGTCTGCCTCGGCCTCGACGACCTCGCGGCCGGCGTCAAGAGGGATCGGCTCCCGGGACGCCGCGCCCTTGAAAGAGACGGTCTCCTGGGTCCCGTCGCGGTAGCGCAGCCGCACGTCGAGCGGCATGCGCACGTCACCCACCTTCTCGAGGACGAGGCGTCCGCCGCGCCGGAAGATCCCGTAATCGCAGACGGCGGCCTGATACAGCCACGCGTCAAAGAACCACGAGAGGTCCTGCCCGCTCACTTCTTCGGCGAGCGCGATAAAATCACTGACGCGGGCGATGCGGAAGCGGAACCGCTCGGCGTAACGGCGCATGAGCGCGTCCATCTTCTCTTTACCGATGAGCTCCGCGAGCATGCCCACGACCTGCGAGCCCTTGCCGTAGGCCACGGTGAAGATGAGGCTCGGCTCGTAAAAGCTCGACGACTCCTGGATGATGGCCGCGTCCCAGCCCTTTTTGGCGAAGTACCAGTAGCGGTAGGCCCTTACGTCGTCAAAAGACGGGTTCGGGGCGATCCGCTCCACCCACCGGGGCACCTCCACGACCTTCGCGTCCGGACCGTACTTGTCCTTGAAATACTCGAGCGTTGCGTACGAGTTGATGCCCTCGTCGAGCCACACCTCCCGGTACTCGTCGTTGCCCACGACGTTGTACCACCACTGGTGGCCCGTCTCGTGGACGACGAGGAACTCGAAGGTGCGGTCCAGGAGCGTGGGCATCCGGTAGGCGCGCGTGTCGATGAAGATGAGCCCCGCATTCTGGCTGCCGCCGTAGCCCAGATAGACCGGCACGATGGAAAACTTCTTGTACGGATACGCGCCGAAGCGCCCGCCGTAATACGCCAGCATGTCGGCGGCGTAGGACGCGGCCTTGACGGCCTGGCGCTCGTCCTTTTCGAGGTAATACGACGCGATGGTCACGCCGTCGCGCTCGATGCGGTGGCACGCGTAGGCGTCGCTGACGGCCAGGGTCAGCTCGCGCAGCGGCGCCGAGCTCTTCAGGTGCACCGTCTTGACGCCGGAGACCGTGATCGCACCGGCCTCCTCATCGCACCCCGAGACCACCTCGAAGCCTTCCGGCACCTCGATGGTCAGCGCGTACATCGCCGCGTCGCTGACATAAGGCATGTGCAGGAGATAGTCGGGGTGCTTCTGCCATGCCCCGTCGTCGTGCGCCGTGAGGAGCGGATACCAGCGGTTCAGGGCAAAGACCTCCCCATGCCGGCCGAAGCGGCCCAGACGATGCGGGACCTTCACCGTAAAGTCCATCCCCAGGATACACGTCCCGGCCGCCGGGCAGGGCTCGGCCAACTCGACCCTCAGGAGCGTTGCGTCCTGCCCCTCGACGCAAAAAGAGAGGTCTTTCTGCGTGCCGTCTTTCAGGGAAGTGACGGTGAGCGCCCCCTGCTGAAAGCCGTCCGGGAACGGGTCCGCCTTGAAGTAGCTCGCAAACTTATAGAGGTTGCGCTTCTCGCGGGGCGAATACCTGTGGTTCGGATAGATGCGCAGGTAGACCTCTTTGAGCGGTGCGCCCGTGTCATTGCGGAACGACAAGGTCTGGTGCGCCGTCAGGGTCGCCGCCTTCGGATCGAACCGGGCGCTGATCTCATAGCGGACATCCTCAAACGCCCCCGCCCCCTGCGCGGCGACGAAAAGAGCCGCAACGGCGATAAAGACAGCACGTCGCAAACCGAAGCAGACGGCGAAAAACTTCGTCTGCGGAAAAGAAAACCTCCCTGTCCTGCATAGTTTAATCATATAGCGACCTTTGCGGACTATGTATCTTCTCCCAGCGGACAGACATCGCAGCGGGGCTTGGTCTTCTTGCAATAGTCCTTGCCCAGGCGCACGATCAGGGCGTGAAATTCGTTGAAGAGCGGCTCGCGCATGGGCAGGTGATCCATGAAGATCGCCTGCAGGTGGTCGTAGTCGATGTCTTCGGCGAGGAGACCGTGCCGGCCCAGGACCCTTTTCGTGTAGGCGTCGACGACAAAGACGGGCTTCTTGAGCGCGTACAGAAGGATCGAGTCCGCGGTCTCCGGGCCGATGCCGTTGACGGCCAGGAGCTCTTGCCGCAACGCCTGCGCCGGACCGCGACGCATCCGGCGCCAGCTGCCGCCGTAGTTACGGTCGAGGTAACGGATAAAATGTTTCAGGCGCCGGGCCTTTATATTAAAATAACCGGCCGGCCGGATCAGGCGGGCCAGCCTCCTCTCCGGGACCGCCTTGAGCGCCGCAAACGACAGGCAGCGGGCCTCTCTTAACGCGCGGATCGCGCGGGCCACATTGCTCCAGTTCGTATTCTGCGTGAGGATCGCGCCGACGCTGATCTCAAGGGGCGTGCGGCCCGGCCACCACCCCTGGGGCCCCAAGGCGCGGTACAACCGCTCATACATGCTCAAAAGCCTGGAACGCACGCGTCTCACTCTCCGTTCAGGGACAGAGGATTGAAGTCCTCGATGGCCAAGAGGGCATAAGCGGTCGCCGCCACCGAGCCGGTCGCGTGGCCCCGCGGCGTGTGCCAGCCGTGCCCCGTATCGACGAGCTCTTGCGAGGCGTAAGGCAGGCAGAAATCGCCCTGCCCTACCGGTGAAGGGCTCGTGACGACCATCTTCGTGAGCTCGGAGAGCCCGTTACGCACCAATCCCCTGTAGTGCCGGGACATGCCGGCCGCACCCGCCTCCTCGTGGTAGTCGGCCATGATCTGAAAGGCCAAGATCATCTGGGACGACCACTCACAAGAGACGACCCCGCCGCGCGGCAGGTGCTTGTCTTTGGCAAAATCAAACCCCTTGACGCGCACGCTCATGCCGTCACCCTTCTTGAAGTTCGTCGAGACCGAACACTGCTCTATGGCAAACGCGACGATCTGGTCCGGGTCCATGCCGATCTCTATCAGGGTGCGCGGCCCCACGGCCGCAATGGACCACGCGTACGTGTCCGTTGCGATGGTCGCGTCGCCCTTGCCGCGCTTGACGGGCGGATCCGCCAGCCGGCTGTACGCGTTCTTGTCGAGCCAGGCAAGCGTCCGGCGGGCGCGTTCGCTGTAACGGGCCTCGCCGGTGACGGCGGCGAGCATCTCATAAAAGGCGTACGCGTCCAGGTTGTGCTCCGTGCTGTACCACGTCACCTTCGGACCGCCCCGGATGCCGCCCTCGTCGTCGGTGAGGGTCTCGAGCCACGCGGCGATGTCCGTGGCGAGATCCAGATAACGCCTGTCCTGCGTCCGGTGCGTGTACTGCAGAACGGCCAACCCCAGCCAGATATTCGGGCCGGCGTGGGCGACGTACTCCGCCGGCTCCCCTGTGGCCGCATAATAGGCATTGATAACGGCGCCCCCGTCGATGCGCCCGGCCGCGCGGTAAAAATCAAATATCTGCCGGGCGTGATCCGCCTGCCCTCTCAGCGTGAAGACGGTCGCCGCCAGGGCCTGGTCATAGGTAAAGGCCCAGTCCCTGACAGCGGCATCCCCTTCAAAACTCGCCAGCAGGCCCGTGCGGCTGTTGCGATGCACCAGGAGCCAGCGATAAAACCGGTCGACGAGCTGCGCCTGGGCCCCCTGGGCCTCGTGGGCCGCGATCTGGGCCTGGCGGTCGACCTCGAGGGCCTGCTCCTTGAGCTCCCCGATATCCTTCTTCAGCTGGTCCTCATACTTCCTGTAAAAATCGAGTGACGCCCGGAGCACGGCGGCCTCTTTCTTGTCCCGCATGCTCGTCATCTCGGCCTCGCGGGCGAGGCTGTTGATCTGGCGATCGGCCTGCGTGAGGTCGGACTCCATCTCATCGAGCTTGGCCGCCAGGTTCTCCCGGTCGCGCGCGAGGACCTGTTGATGGGTGAGCTGGGCGCTGAGGCGGCGCAGGAGCCTCTCGTTCTCCAGGCGCAGGCGCGTGTTGTGGAACGTCACCAAGGCCAACCCCAGCGTCAAGACCAAGGTGAACGTGACCGTCGCGGCCTTGAGAAAACGGCGCACGCCGATATACCGGCGCATCCGGACCAGGTCCTTGCGGTCGATCTGCTGATAATCGAGGCCCGCCACGTACGTGTTGACCAATCCCTCCTGCACGCAGCGCAGCCAGACCGGCCGGGCGGCGGCGCGGATGTTCGCCGAGTAGGGGATGTGGACCTGCAGGACGAGACAGGTGCTGGCGACCCCGAGACGGCGCACGTCGTCGGGATGGACCAGCCGCATCGTCAGGCACAGGCCGCCGTCGCTGACGTCCTGGGTGAAGCCCTGGCGCCAGTCGGTGCGCGGCCGCCCCTCCTCGTCCAGGAACTGGAACTCGACGGGGAATATCTGGTCGAGGCGCCGGTAGCGCCGGCGCTCCGGACCTCGCTCCCGCTGCGGTGGGGTCCTGTTAGATCTCATAATCCAAAGGGGGCGTAAAGGCACGCGCCATGCGCAGGCGCGCTCCCATGGGTGGATGGTCATAGAGAAAGATCTCGACCCAGCGCGCCGGCGCGAACTGGGCGAGGTTCTTCGTACCGAGGCGCTGCATCATCGCGATGAAGACATCAGGCCGGCCGGTGGCGCGCAGGGCGAAGGCGTCGGCACGGCGCTCCAGAAGGCGCGAGAAGCCGTTCTGGACCGGCAGGAGGAACAGGCCCGCGCCCAGCAGGATAAGGAGGAACAACGGCAGGTTCGCGATGTCGCTCATCGCGACAAAACCCAACCGCGCCGAGAAGTGCGTCATGAAGCGATGGGCGACGAAAAAAGACAAGAGCGCCGCGCCCAGGCCGAAGAACAACAGCGACCACGTGTCGCGGTGGCGGGTGTGGCCGACCTCGTGGGCCAGGACCGACTCGACCTCTTCGGGAGCGAAGTCCTTGACGAGCGTGTCGCTCAAAAAGATCTTCTTGGCCCGGCCCCAGCCGGCCACCATCGCGTTGGCCTTGGCGGTCTTGCGCGAGAAGTCGAGGACGAAGATATCTTTGAGCCGGATGCCCTGGCCGGCGCAAAAGACGCCCAGCCGATCGCGCAGGGGACCGCCGGCCAACGGCGTGACCTTGAAAAAAAGAGGCAGGACAAAACGGGGGAAGACGCGGCTGATGACGACCGACACGACAAACCAGAGGCCTGCCGCTGCCAGCCACCACGTCCGGGGAAAAACCGAAAGAAAATAATAGACACCCTCAACGAGGAGGAGGGCCACGAAAAAGGCGATCAGGGACTTTTTGAGGTCATCCGCCAGCCACGCCGTGAACGGCGCCCGGCTCAATCGGAACCGGTGCTCCCAGACATAACCCTCGAAATAATCCAGGGGGAAACAGACGCACCAAAAGATGACGCTGAAGGCCGCGAGGTACAGGGCGTTGATGGAGAAAAAGTCGTCGCGCACCGGCAAAAGCATCCGCTTGAGGGAACGCGACCAGCCGGTGGCCAGGAACAGGACCAGAAACCCCGCCTGCAGGAAGAGATGAAAAAGAAACAGGCGATTCTTCATCGCCTGGTACCGCTGTGCCGACGTGGACGTCAGGTTATCTCTTTCTTTTTCGGGCATGCCTAACGCGGACGGTTCGCTGGTCCATCTGCCGGACAAACTCTCCGAAGCGCTCATCGCGCCTCAGGTTGCTCAGATCGGGATCACGGCTCATGTACTGAAAATCATCATACCCCAGGTGCACGGCCCTCTTGATGGCCACGAGCGAGCTTGCGACATCCCCCAGGAGAGAAAGGCTGCACGCCAGGTTGTAGTGGACGACCGGGTTGTCCGGCCGCAACCGGGAGAGCCGTCGGTCCACCTCAAGACCCTTGCCGTAAAGCCCCTTGCGCGTGTAGATCTCCCCGAGGACGATCAGCGCATCGACATATCGCGGGCGGCGCCTCAGGAGGGCCTCATAGAAGGCCATCTGGAAATCAAGGTCCTCAGGGTGTCTCTTCTTAGCGGGCATCGTCCCTTTCCACCTCTTCCAAGACAACGTGCTGATTGACGGACGAGGCGATCGCCTCTATCTTCTCTTTGTACGCGGGGTACTCCGCGACCGGGATCTCGCGGACCTTGGTGCGGCGCACGCTCGTGAGCGAGAGGCTGCCCGGCCGCGTCTCGTAATGCTGGGAAAAGTCAAACCAAGGCGTCGTGACGTCGACGTCCGGCGGCACATATTTTACCGCAAGATGATCGGGCAATGCAACCTCTATCCGGTCAGTGTACTGATCAAGGATGGGCTGCGCGATCGGATAACGCCGCTTCTCCTTGAAGACGCCGGCCGTATCCCAGTAGCCGAACTTGTTCAGGATGCGGATGGGACCGGCTTCAATGAAGTACTTCGGCGCCGAAAAGGTGTAGGACAGGGTCACGGCCGCGTCCAGGTCCTCGACGCCCGAGATCTGATAGTCCGTGAGCTCGGCCTTGTCGGCGAACCCCCGCACCCGCTGCTTCAATCCCTCCTCGATGAAGATCGGCATGGTATATTTCAAC
>Ga0307419_10001224_pt1 | contig 13335 bp, 13 predicted proteins | sample SalMarWE160230MG_2_FD_202512 | JGI IMG/M metagenome (GOLD analysis project Ga0307419, IMG submission 202512) | Salt marsh sediment microbial communities from the Plum Island Ecosystem LTER, Massachusetts, United States - WE1602-30 | ecosystem: Environmental > Aquatic > Marine > Intertidal zone... | reverse complement strand
AGGTAATGCACGAAGACCTCTTCTCCATCTTCGGCATCGATGTAACCATATCCTTTAGAGCCGTCAAACCAGCGAACGATGCCGGTTGTGCGTTTTGCCACTTATAAAAACCTCCGTAAAATAACCTGTGGATTGTAACACCTTGGTTCTCCGGCGTCAAAGTATACATTCTCCCAGTATGATTAAGACAAAAGCCACATTTTAGGGTTGATCTGAAGCACAAGTTGCTCGGGCTACTCGTATTTCAACGATTGAGATTATCCATTTACTTCGCAACGTATGTTATGCTTTGCGAGGTAACCTGGGGGATGGTTTTGGAGGATGTCTCGAGGCGTTAATCTGAAGGAGCGATGCATGCCGACTATCGAAGAAGCAAGGGAGTGGTACGATCCCTCCGATCCGGTTCATGGATTTGATCATGTGCAGCGTGTGCTGCAAATGGCGGAGTACCTGGGACGGGAACTCGGAGCCGATCCGGAAATATTGCGTGCCGCCGCCCTGCTGCATGATGCAGCCGGCGCGCATCCGCAATCTGATATCTCCCGTGAGCGGCATGAGGTTGCTTCGGCGGAGTTCGGTCGAGAAGTGCTGCAGAAAGAAGGTTGGCCGAAGGAACGTATCGATTCTGTGCTGCATTGTATCCTGGCACATCGCTATCGCAGCAAACTGAAGCCGAAAACACTGGAGGCGAAAATACTCTTCGACGCCGACAAACTCGACGTGATCGGGGCTTTTGGAATTGCGCGCACGATTGGCTATGCAGTACAAGCAGGATTGCCGATCTATCAGGCGCCGTCGAAAAAATTTCTCGAGGGAGGAGAGACCGAACCGGGAGAATCACACAGCGCATATCACGAACATCTGCGCAAGCTGCGTTATGTGAAAGATCGCCTTTTAACGGAACCGGCGCGCACAATTGGCGAACGGCGGTATAAATTGGTGGAGGATTTCTTCGAACAACTTGCCATTGAAGCAAGTTGTGTTATTCCGGATAAAACGACCGCATGAACTGCGTTCTGATTTCGTGCAGCCTTGCAGGTACAGCCCAATGATTCTCGAATGAGTCGTTAATTCCATGCATGAACAGAGATAATAGCGTAAAGGTTTTCTATGCTGGCAAAAGATAAACCCTTAATCTTGCTGACCAACGATGATGGAATCCGCTCGCCGGGACTTTGGGCGGCTGCAGATGCATTGTCTGAATTGGGTTTTGTGGTTGTCGCCGCGCCGCGCGAACAGAGTTCCGGTTTTAGCCGCAGTTTACCCAACTCATCCGATGGTTTAATCCTTAAAGAGGAAGTGACTGTACGGGAGAAAAAGTGGGACGTATTTGCGGTGGGCGGTTCGCCAGCCCAGGCTGTCCAGCGCGGCGTCCTCGAAATCGCACCGCGTAAACCAGATCTCGTCGTTGCAGGCATCAACTACGGTGAGAACGTTGGATTGGGGGTCACGATCTCGGGTACGGTGGGAGCGGCTTTGGAAGGCGCAGCTTTGGGAATACCCTCCCTTGCAGTGTCGATTGAAGCAGAGCCGCGCCTGCACCTTTCGTATTCGGATGAGGTGGATTTCACCACAGCAGCTTTTTTTACGCAGAGATTCGCTGCGATCGCATTGCAGATGGAATGGATGTCCGATATGGACGTGCTTAAGGTGGAAGTGCCCCGCGATGCTACGACAGCGACCCCATGGAAAATGACGCGCCTGACGCGAGCGAAATACTACGTGCCAATCGACCACAGCCAGAACGAGGCGGGTGAACCGTCACGTGTGGGGTACACGGTTTCACAAGCGCATGAAACTTTTGAGCCCGGCAGTGACGCACATGCCTTACGCGTGCTGCGGCAAGTTGCAGTTACTCCTTTGAGCCTCGATTTAACCGCGAAGGTTGACTTTCAGGTGCTGGAGAATGCGCTGCGTATTCCTGATTGAGTGCATCAAGATAGGTCGTGTGCACGGAAGGGAATCGCTTGACGGTTACGGTTCCTGATCAGTTGTCTTGCTCTTGTGGCGGAAGAGCTCCGTTGGCTAAGGTGGCTAACAACTCGGCATGTATTATCCCATTTGTGGCTGCAACCGAAGTGGGTCGCTTGACGTCAAGTTGGCTGCCGTCAGCGCAACTCACAACCCCTCCCGCCTCGGTAACCAATAAAACGCCCACGGCGATATCCCAGGGATAGGTTAGCATTTCCCAATAGCCGTCGAAATATCCGGCGGCAACGTAGGCGAGATCCAGGGCAGCCGAACCCAGCCGGCGTACACCCTGTGTTCGCAATGACAGGTTGGTGAAATGATCGAGGTTGTTGTCGCTGCGGGTGCGGATGTCGTATGCAAAGCCGGTGACCAGGAGACTCTGGTTGAGTGTTGTCACCTTTGAAACCTTTAACCTACGATCTCCAAGCCAGGCACCTTGACCATGTTGAGCGTGAAACAAATCGTCCCGCAGCGGATCGTAAATCACGCCAAGCAGCGGACGACCTTTTTCCAGATAAGCAAGCGAGACGCAGAAGATGGGTACGCCGTGCGCGAAATTCACGGTTCCATCGAGTGGGTCCAACACCCAGAAGCCGGAGCCTTGTTGGTGTTCGCCGCCCTCTTCGGCGAGGATGGAGTCTTCCGGGAAGACTCGCTGGATTTCATCTACCACCCGGCGTTCTGAACGCAGGTCATATTCCGTAACGAGGTCGATCTCCCCCTTCTTATGGACTTCTCCCGAATTTTCATACCCTTCGAGTAGAATTGCCCCTGCTTTTCGCGCCAGGTCCTTGGCAAAAGAATATCTATCCATGGTCACGAGGAGGATTCTTTCCGGGAGCCTCTTTCCATATTTAGAGCTTCCAATTCCCTTGTGATTTGTCGATATTGTGATTTTGTCTGGTGTAGCAGCGCCTCAAATTCGGGGCGCTGTTTTTCAGGCACGTTCTCAACGAGGCGCTGTGCCCTGGCTATTTGATCATGCTTCTGTTTCAACTTCGCTTCGAGGCGCTTTCGATAACCTTTATGGAAACTCTCGTCGGAAAGTGGTTCGGAAAATTCAATGTGGGCGCCGGTGAGGATCTCTCCCACGGTGAGCACCAGTTCTTGTGCATCGATTGGTTTTTCGAGGAACGAAACCGCGCCGAGGCTGAGTGCGAAATCGATGTCCTCCTGGGTGATGAAGGTCGCCGAGATGAAGAGGATGGGGATGTGTTCTGTCTGTGGATTGGAGCGGACCTTTTGGGCCAGCGCGAAACCATCCATGTTGGGCATCATGATATCCGCCAGGATTAATGACGGCTCTTGCTTTTTAATGCGTTCGAGGGCTTCTATTCCATCTCGCGCGGAGATGACAACATACCCCCGGTGGATCAGTGTTGCCTCCAATAACTCACGGACGTGGTCGAAGTCTTCCACGATTAGGATGGGATGTTCGAGGGTGTCCATGGCCTGATTGTACCTTCTCTTGGTGGGATATCAACTCCAAATCGGATGTTCTCTGGGAATATCAACCGGATATGTGTTTGTGATATTGGTCTTCAAGCGAAATGGAAAATAGCCAGGGCCTCGATATGATACGTCTGCGGGAAGAGGTCGATGGGGGTGACGGAGTCCAGCGTGAAACCGGCCTGGACAAGCCGTTTGGCGTCGCGTGCGAGTGTGGCCGGATCGCAGGAGAGGTATGCCAATTTCGATGGCGCCAACTCGACAAGCATATCCCGGACTTCCTGACTCAGGCCCTCACGCGGCGGGTCGACGAGGATGGAATCCGGTTTTTCCTGGATAGCCGGCAAAGCCATCTCCACGGATGATTCGTACAAGGTCACACCGTCAAACGCCTGCAGGTTGGTCTCAAAATCTTCACAGGACCAGGGGGATTGCTCCACCGCAGTGAGTCTCGCTCCGCTGCGCGCGATGAATGCGCTGAACAAGCCCACACCGGCATAGAGATCGAAGATCACCTGCCCCGGTTGAGCGTCGATCGCCTGGATTACGAGCTGGGTCAAATCGTCGAGCAGATAGCGGTTAACTTGAAAGAACGAACGCGCCGAGACCTGGAAGTGCTGATCGAGCACTTGGCTGTCGATGTGTTGGTTTCCGGCCAGTACGGTCACGCCTTGCGGACCGAGCCATACGAGCGATGCGGGCAGGTCGATGTGGATATCGAGATCGGGTTCGTTTTCGCTTTGCATAGCGATCAGGATTTCCCCGTCCGTTCCCGCACGCAGGATGATTCGATCGATAGCGAGCTGCTCCGCCGTGTCGATGCGAGGCCATATTTCTTCGATTTCAGGCAGCGGGAGGTGACATTCCGTGATGGGCACCACGTCGTTGGTGCCTGCGGCCATGAAACCCAAACGACCGTCTTCGGCAAGGGAAAATTGAATATGATTGCGGGTGTTCCAGGGAGTTGGCGATGGAACGATGGGTTTGACTAGAGGCGTCTCGAAACCGCCAATCCGCATAAGTTGGTCGTGGAGAATTCCGGATTTGATGTTTGTTTGGGTCTCGTAGGTGACATGCTGGTAGTGGCATCCGCCGCAGACCGCGAAGTGTGGGCAGCGCGGATTGATTCGTTCGGGGGATGGTTCGAGGATTTCGACAAGTCGAGCGCGTGCCCAGCGTTTGCGTTCATCGACGATCTCAGCGCGCACAATCTCGCCGGGCAGTGCGAAAGACACAAAGGTCATTCTGCCTTCTTCGTCGCGTCCGAAAGCTTCACCGCCATAGGCATTACCGGTCAGTTCGATCTCGATTGTGGTCATGCCTGTGAAGTCAGAAAGGCGTCAATCTGATCCAGCAGTGCTTGCAGGTCGGGTACTGTCGTTTCGCCCATGTGCCCGATGCGGAAGGTTTGGCCTTTGAGTTCCCCATAGCCGTTGGCGAGAACCATTTCATGTTCCTGCAGGAAAGTGCTGAGTTGCTTGAAGTCGATGCCGCGTGTGTTTTGAACCGTTGTGACGGTTTTCGAGCGGTAGCCTTCCTTGGCGAAGAGGGCGAAGCGATCTTGCGCCCAGGACTGTGCCAGCTGTGCAAGCTGGAGATGGCGTTCGAACCGGGCCTGGAGTCCTTCTTGGAAAATACGCTCGAGCTGCGTCTCGAGGGCATAGAGCAGGGTAATCGCAGGCGTGGCGGGTGTCATGTTGCGCTCCAAATAGCGTTTGAGCAGCAGGAAATCGAAGTACCAGCCGCGATGCGGAATCGTCTCGGCGCGTTGGAATGCTTGCTCACTGACGGACGCAAAGGCGAGCCCGGGCGGAAGAGCGAAACATTTCTGTGAGGATGTCAGCAGCACGTCGAGTTGCCATTCGTCGACAGGAATATCGACGCCGGCGGCAGACGAGACGGCGTCGACCAGGATGAGCAGATCGGGGCTGACTTCGCGCGCCTGTGCGGCGATTTCTGCGATGGGATTCTCGACGCCCGTTGATGTCTCGTTGTGGACAATGGCGAGCGCGTCGTATTTCTTCTGCTTCAGCGCCGCGACAACCTGCTCTGCGGTGTTGGGTTCACCCCAGGTGGCGTCGAGTCGGTCGACGGGAATGGCATTGCTCTCTGCTACGGCATGCCAGCGCGCTCCAAACGCGCCGCAAACACAGATTAACAACCGCTCGGCGACGCAATTGCGCAGTGCCGCTTCCTGAAGCCCGCTTCCGGAGGAAGCGGTGATGAAAACAGGATTTATGGTCTGGAAGACGGTTTTCAACGCGGGTTGAATGCGTCCAATCAGATCGGCACACTCCTGGCCGCGATGGCCGATCATGGCTTTCGACTGCGCCTGGAGCACTTCGTCCGAAACGGTTGTAGGGCCGGGAATGAATAATTTAGCCATCCGTTCTTTCCCCTCGCATAAGATGGGACCGATTGTATCAGACAGATGCATGGAGAAATAGGAGATTCGGCCAACTCTCCCCGACGTTAAAGCGCGACTTCAATAATATTGATGCAAATATAAAGAATATCAATATATGACTTGACATATACCGTAAATTTATGTTATAAACCGAGAAATTATGAATAAGGAATAAGAAATATCAATATTTCGTTTAGTTTTTCGTGATTTTCATCATCCAATGTAACTCGGATGATGAAAGGGAGCAAAACGAACGGTTGTTACAAGAATCCTATGGAGATGGACCCATGAACCCAATGTTATCCACATGCCCCGTGTGCAATGAAGCGCTTTCGATTACACGTTATCACTGCCGAAGCTGCGATACAACGATCGAAGGGCATTTCAGCGTTGGGCGATTGGGGAGACTTTCGGCGGAGGAGTTGTCTTTTGTGGAGACCTTCATTCGTTGCGAGGGGAAACTCAACCGAATGGAGGAGGAGTTGGGATTATCTTATCCAACTTTGCGTGGCCGCTTGACGCAGGTCATCCGCGCGATGGGATTTCCGGTGGGGCCAGATCCGCAGCACTTGAGTGATGAAGAGCGTCATCGCATTTTGGATGAATTGGCGAATGGGCAAATCTCATCCGAGGATGCGATGCGGCTATTAGAAGGCAGTTGAGAATTCTGAAGATCAAGAAATCGAGGACAGTGCGATGGAAAAAATCAATCTGGATGTTGGCGAGAATACAAGCGTACAAATCGAATCGATTGGGGGAGACTTGCGGATTTCCGGACAGAAAGGATCGAATCTGGAAGCGCAAGCACCCGAGTATGGTGAATTGAATGTCGTGCAGGATGGCGATATCATTTCGATTTCCGCACGATCAGCGGTGTTGCTCAACCTGCCTGCTTCCACCCCTGTCACAATCGAACGAATCGGCGGGGATGCACGTCTGACGGGTTTGTGTGAACCGGTAGTTATTCAGAGCGTTGGGGGTGATCTGGGATTACGCCGGATTGGTCAGGCGGACATACAGTGGGTGGGCGGTGATCTAACCGTCCGAAAGATGGATGGTGATCTCAACGTTGAGCAGGTAGGTGGCGATGCAGTCATTGAAAAGGTGGAGGGGGTGGTGCGCTGCACTGCGATTGGGGGCGACCTTTTCCTCCAGTCTGTTAAGGGTGTCGTGGATGCCTCGGTTGGCGGCGATGCCAGCGTTTCCGTGGTTCCCCAATCCGATGTGGTTTCACGCGTCGTTACTGGCGGTGACCTTTCATGCTACATACCGGAAGGCGTCTCTGCGAATGTGCGTGCAAACGTGGGTGGCGAGATGATTTTGGTGGAGCCGGGAGAATTCGAAGAGGCTGAAGATGGAGTCGTCTTTCGACTTGGAGATGGGCAAGGCGATGTGGAACTCACCTCCGGAGCTGATTTGTGGCTGAGCGTTGGGCAGTACGAAACGCGCTATGCGGATGATTGGGCTGCGGATATGAGGAGTTCTGCAAAATCGAGTGCAGCGGAAATGGAGGCTCGTGTAGGGGCTATCATGGAAGGGGCTTTTGCATTTGATGCCGAGCGAATCGGGGAGCGTGTTCGCAAGTCGGTTTCCAAAGCTCGTGAGAAAGCAGAAAAAGCGCGCAAGCGCGCTATCTTGAATAGCGCTTTTGATGGAAAAAACGTGCGCGTTTCGCTTGGCAAGTATGGGGCAAAGCCTGTTGTGGTGAGTGAAGAAGAGCGCATGACGATTTTGCAGATGGTCGAGCAAGGCAAAATCAATGTTGAAGAAGCGGAAAAATTGTTAAGTGCCCTGGAGGGTGAGGCGTGACGGCAACGATTCTAAGGCGATCTCCAAATTCACCGACCGGATTGCGTCCGGTGAATCCGAGGCGAGATATGCGCGCCCTGGCCGAGTTGATCGAGGTCGCCTTCTCCAGCAACCTGGAAGCGGATAGTAAACGCATGCTGGGTTGGATGAAGTTAATCGGCCAATTGGGTTGGTTTGGCTGGCTTCTGAGTCTTTACGTGTTGCCTCCTGCGGCCAGGCCGCATGGTTTTGTTTGGGAATCTGAAGGACGCCTGGTTGGCAATGCCAGTGTGTTGCCGGTAGGCGGGCATCCGGGTCGTTGGATTATGGTAAACGTTGCTGTTCATCCGGAGTTCCAGCGCCAGGGAATCGCCCGCCAGCTTGTCCAGTCGTGTGTCGCCTACGTGCAAGAGCAGAAAGGTCGCGTCCTGCTCCTGCAGACGGAAAGCGGCAATCCGGGAGCGCACGATCTGTACACCGATCTTGGTTTCGAAGCGATTGCAGCGCGCACGACTTGGGTCGGTCAATTCGACAAACGCAGGTATCACGCTGTTTCAAAAGGCCTCGCCAGACCGCGATCCCGGGAGGAGTGGCGGGCGCAAGTGAGTTTGGCGCGCCGCGTTCACCCGGAAGGATTGATCTGGCCTTATCCGTTGGGAACGAGCATATACCGCGCAGTCAGTTTATTCGATTCGATCGTCATGGGAGGAAATCGGCATTGGGTCGTGGAAGCGGACGGCGAATTACTGGGAAGCCTGAGCCTGCGCTGGAGCCCGGAAATCGATGTCTGGCGTATGCTGCTGGTGGTCGATCCGAAGGCGCAGGGAAAAATTGAAGGCGATTTGCTGGTTTGTGGGTTGGCCGATCTTCCGATCCGCCGAGGGCGAATCGAATTGGAATATCCATCCGGCGTTGCAGAAAACCAATTGATCGATTTGGGTTTCAAGAAAAAGCGCTGTTTGACCTGGATGAAATGCGAACTTAAAAATCGAGACGGCTCATCGATCAAGGATATTTGAATGCTTTTTCTGAACGGTATTGAAATCGGATGCAAGGGGTTTTAAAAAAATTAGAGGAAATGAATGATTAGGAAGAAGAATTTTCAACTACTTTGGCTTGCTCAGGTCATCTCAGCAGCTGGTGATACCTTCAGCTTCCTGGCAATCGCGATTCGCATCGATGACCTTTCCAATAGTCCGGGTGAGTCTGCGCAAGCGTTGAGTTTGGTCCTGATTGCATATGCGCTGCCAACATTGCTTCTGGGATTGGCTGCCGGAACGCTGGTGGACCGTTGGGACCGAAAGCGGGTGATGGTTGTATCCGACCTCGCACGCGCACTGATTGCGCCGGCGTATCTACTGCTGCAATCTTCGGCGGATTTACCCATCGCCATCGCGGCTGCATTCTTGCTGGCCTCATTTGGCGTTTTCTTCTACCCCGCCCGTACAGCATTAATTCCATCGTTGGTGGAGGATGATGAACTCATGTCCGCCAATGGCACCATGCAGTTGGGCAACACCATTGCCCGACTCGCCGGTCCAGCATTGGCAGGTTTGGTGATTGGATTGTGGAGTGCCCAGGCAGCCTTCTGGATCGATTCGGCGAGCTTCCTGGTTTCCGCGTTTCTCTTGTTGGGAATCAGTGGAGTTGTTACGCGAGTCGCGAGTTCGCAGGAAAGTTCACATTCGACCTGGCAGGATTTTCGTGAAGGATTTCACTTCGCACTCAATAGCCGCTTGCTGCAAGGGATCACGCTGGGTATCGGCGTTGCGATGTTGGGGATTGGTGCCGTGAATGTGCTCTTCGTTCCCTACCTTCGCGATGCATTTGACGTCAAAGCCGCTGGTTTGGGCGGCATAGAGGCCGTACAGGGCGTTGGTATGCTGATCGGTGCGCTTTTAATGGGCGCGCTGGGAAGGCGCTTGTCACCCCTGCGAATAGCTGTCATGGCGATGATCGGACTGGGTTTGGGCATCGGAGTGGCGGGTATGGCTCCGGCGCTGGGTTTGATCGTGGCGGCGATGCCGCTGGTCGGATTTACACTGCCGCCCCTCAATGCAAGTTTAAGTACAATGCTGCAGCGCGGTATCCCGCGAGGGCTCATGGGCCGAGCTGGATCGGTTATGGAGATGGCCTCCTCGCTGACGAATCTCATCTCAATGGGCTTGGCGGGATGGATTGCCGGAGCCGTTGGTTTGCGGGAGACGTTTGTGCTGGCTGGTGCCATCGTTCTCATCGCAGGTATCGCCATGGGGTGGATGTTGAAGGCCGCTAAAAATATTCATTCAGTTCAAGAGAATAATCAGCAAGCACGATGCAGTGTTCAAACGCAAGAAATGCTTGCTGGAGATTGAGGAGTAGACAATGACGAACGATAAGGAAATGATCAACAAGGATTCAGAAGGAGAGTCGATAAAGGCGATGGATGTCCTCCAAAAGCTGGACCAGGGGCAAATCGATGTTGAAGAGGCGGAGCGCCTGCTTATGGAACAGACTCCGCCCGTGGAAAGGGATTCGGATTGGTCTGTTTCGGAAGATCAGCTGCGAACTCGTTCCTGGTGGTTGATTCTATTCGCCATCGGATTTGGATTTCTGGTCTTCGGTTGGGGTGTGGCAACATTGGGAGGATGGTGGTGGTTGCTGGCAGGACCGCTGCTGTTGGCTGGGATTGTGCTTGCCCTCCTGGGTGTGGCTTCGATGCAGTCTCCCTGGGCTCAGATACGGATTTTCGATAATAAGGTAAGCCGCTCGCACAAGTTCACCATCGGCTTGCCGATCCCGATCCGTATGGCGACATGGGGATTGAAAAATTTCGGTCACTATGTGCCTCATCTCGATCGAACCGATGTCGATGAAATCCTGCTAGCGCTGGATGAATTGGAAAGCAATCTGGCACAAGGCCCTCCGATCTATGTTGATATCACGGATAGCGATAGCGGAGAGCACATCGAAGTCAACATGGGTTGAGTTATCGGTGAATATAATTGCTAATCGTGCAAAATAGTCGTGAATTGGAAATTTGATGGGTCCGTTGATATGCATGTAAGGAGTGAGTTATGGCTACGAAAGATGAACGTATGAAAATCTTAAAGATGGTTGAAGATGGGAAAATCTCCGCAGATGAAGGCGCGCGCCTGCTTTCTGCGTTGGTAAAACAGAAATTGCAGCAGACCATCCAGGCCGGTGATGCGCGCTGGCTGCGCGTTCGGATTACCGATTTGCGAACAGGCAAAGAATCCGTCAAGGTAAATCTGCCGATTGATCTGGTCAATGTGGGTTTGCGGATGGGAGCGCGCTTCGTGCCCTCCATCGAGCAAGAAGTTGCCATGGAGGAGATGATCGATGCCTTGAATCAAGGCCTGATGGGTAAGGTTGTGGATATCGTGGACGAGGAAGATGGGCAGCGCGTTGAATTGTTTATTGAGTGAATCCCCAAATAACACCGTACGAGCGATACGGAACATGCGATCGCAGTCGGGGCGCCCGAGGGGTTGTAAGTAGAGGAGAAAAGAATGAATCGTTTTGCACTGCGCTGGGCTATTAATATAGTTGCGCTTTACGTGACGGTAGGTAGTGGATGGATTCCAGGTATCCATGCCGAGAATACAACCGGTTTGGCGATCGTGGGAATGGCGCTTGTCTTCACCCTGGTACATAACGTGTTGAGCCCGTTGTTGAAATTGCTGAGTTGCTCGTTAATCGTACTGTCGATGGGGTTGTTCATACTCATCATCAATACCTTCCTCTTCTGGCTCACAGGGTGGATCGGAAATTCCTTCACACCGGGTTTTGGCTACAGCATCGACTCGGTGTGGGCTGCGTTTCTCGGCGCGTTAGTCGTCGGTATCGTCAACCTGATTTTATCCTTCGTCTTCCGGGAAGAGCTGAAAAGCAAGCGTGAGCGCAGACGGGAATGACGCCCTTTGTTCTCCAACTCTCGGCAGACTGCTTTAGCTTTGAACTGATTCACTTCGGATAGATATTTCGGGATGGGTTTCAAGGATTTGCCCGAAATAATTGTCTGAAAATGGTTGCGATTCCCCCTTTCCCCCCTGTTTCTTGTGCCTTATTTACTATAGAAATGGGGGTTTTTTTATTTGCCCGCATATATCCCTATGCTATACTCGCAGAAGTACACAAATCCTTCTCGACGGTGTAAACGCAATCGACTGCGTATAGAATGGTAATGTCCGGAACCGCTGCCGAAGGGTTGAAGTGGCCTGAATGACAACAAAACTACCTGCAACAGAGCGAGCACGAGCCTCTCTCGAGCTTTTATATTCCATTAGCCGCGAATTAACATCGGAACTGGATCTCGATGAACTTTTGCAGCGTATTTTAAAATTAACGATCGAAAAAGTGGCTGCAGTCAGTGGCAGCATCATCGTGCTCGATGAAGGTGGTCACTTGACGGAAGGGGCAGTCTTCTACAACGGAAAAGTCATCGATCATTCAACGGAACTACTTGAAGATCCCTTCGATCGAGGTTTAGCCGGTTGGGTGTTCGAGAATCGAGAGCCGGCCTTCGTTTCAAGCACCCTGGATGATAAGCGTTGGCTGCAACAAGTCGCTGCTGAAGCGGATGAAGAAAGCCGCTCGGCGATCAGTGTCCCCTTGATTGTGCGCGACCGCGTGGTGGGCGTATTAACCATGGTCCATTCCCAGACAGGCTATTTCAGCGAGGATGATTTGACCTTGCTGCAAGCCATAGCCGACCAGGCCAGTATAGCGGTTGAGAATGCTCGGCTTTTCGCCGCAGAACAAGAACGACGGCGTTTCGCAGCGACGCTTCAAGAAATTGCACGCACGATCAACGCGACACTCGATCCTGCACAGGTTTTCTCCCAGATTCTCGATCAACTCGCACGCCTTGTCACCTACGAAAGTGCCAGCATCTTTGTGGTTGAGGGGGATGGTTTGAAAATTGTTGCTACCCGCGGGTTTGTGGAGGAAGATGCAGTTCTCGGTCTAAAGGTGCCTATTACGACAGCCAGTTTGTCAGGGGCGGTCCTGAAATCAATCGAACCGCTCTGTTTGGACGATGTACAATTGGACGAGCGTTGGGTAAGATGGGACGATCATCCTGAATCGGAACAGATTCGGGGTTGGATTGGCGCACCGTTGGTTGTCCGTGATCGCGCTGTAGGCGTAATCAATGTCGATAGCTACACCGTCGGCGCATTTGGACCCGCTGAGGTGGAACTGGTCACAGCTTTTGCGGAACAGGCAGCAACCGCGGTGGCAAATACGCAGCTATTCACAGAGAGTCAACGCAGGGTGCAGGCGCTTTCTGCTTTGGCGCACACTGCCCGGGAAGTTACCGTAAGTTTGAATATCGATGAAGTGATTGAACGAATTCTGCAGCGAACCTTGTCGAGTCTGGAGGCAGAAGCGGCTTCGATCGCCTTACTCGACGAAGCCACAGACACGCTGGAGTTCAAATTCGTGAGAGGAAAGGCGGCTGATCATTTGGTCGGTTTGCGATTGAAACGCGGCCAGGGGATCGCAGGTTGGGTGGTGGAAAATAATGAACCGGTCGTGATTCAAGATGTGAGAGAGGATTCACGCTTCTTTCCTGAAATCGATAAACAGACGGGTTTTACAACGCGTATTATTGCCGCCGCTCCAATTCTGGCTGAGTCGAAAACAATCGGCGTGCTGGAAGCGATCAATCCTCGAGGTGATTTCTTTCGCGAGGAACAAATCGATCTTCTCATGGG
>Ga0307419_10001223_pt1 | contig 13339 bp, 10 predicted proteins | sample SalMarWE160230MG_2_FD_202512 | JGI IMG/M metagenome (GOLD analysis project Ga0307419, IMG submission 202512) | Salt marsh sediment microbial communities from the Plum Island Ecosystem LTER, Massachusetts, United States - WE1602-30 | ecosystem: Environmental > Aquatic > Marine > Intertidal zone... | reverse complement strand
TCGATAAATCTAGCGTATTGTCGTTCCATAAATGGAATATCTGGGTGGGCCGAGGGGTTAGATATACGTCTCGATGACCTTGATGAGCTCCTTGACGTCGTAGGGTTTCATGAGGTAATCCGTGGCCCCGGTATCCATCACCTTCATCATCGATGAGGTATCGCGCGCCACGGTCGAGACGATCACCGGCATGTCCACGAACTTCATGTCCCTGCGGATCAGCTGGAGCAGTTTCTCACCCCCCATCTTCGGCATGGCCAGGTCCAGGACGACCAGGTCCTGGGGTTCGGCCTTGAGGACCTGCCAGGCCTCCTCCCCATCCCGAGCTGTGGCCACCCTGAAGTCCTTGTGCCGCTCCAGGGTGGACTTCAACGAAGAAAGGACATCCTCTTCATCGTCCACGATCAGGATTTTCTTCATGAATACCGCACTTTTGGGTGGTTCATTTCTTGCCGCGAGGACCGCCGCCTCCGCGAGCACCGGCACCCTGATTGGCTTTGGGGGCCTTCTTGCCCCCCTTGGGCTCGGGTTTCTGGCCGCGGTCACGCTTGTCTTCACGCCTGTCCGCTTTATCCTCGCGCCGGTCGCGCTTGTCTTCGCGCTTGTCCAATCTGTCTTCGCGGCGGTCAACCTTGTCCTCGGCCCGGTCGCGCCGGTCTTCAGCCCGGTCACGGCGGTCCTCAGCCTTGTCCCGTTTCCAGGCCTCGGAGCCTACGGGGTAATTATGTGTAGCGTCCCAGCGGTCTTCGCGCCGATCCGCCACATCTTCACGGCGGTCAGCGATATCTTCGCGCCTGTCGCGGACATCTTCCCTTCTGTCCCACCGATCTTCACGCCGGTCCCTTACGTCTTCTCTCATATCCCGAACGTCTTCGCGCCGGTCCCATCTGTCCTCGCGCCGGTCTCCGAACCGGCCCCGCACACCGGGTGGAAGAGGCGGCCGCTGCGGCGGATAAGGGGGCCGGATCCCTGGAGGACCACCTGCCTGCCCCTCACCTACCTGCCCCTCTCCTGCCAGCCCCTCACCCGCACTCTCTGGCGGCAAGGGCGGCTTAGGCGGACGCGGCCCGCGGGGCCCCTCCCCCTCCTGCCATCGCTCCCGGACCGCCTCCCTCCGCTGTTCACGGGCCTGCCTCAGGGCCTCCATATCCTGCTGCTTCTGCGCCACATTCGCCTCGTGCGTGGCGTGCAGCTGTTCACGCAACTGCTGGGCCGTCTCCTTGTCGCCCGACAGCTCTGCCTCGCGTAGCTGCTCACGCAACTGGCTCTCCGCAGTGAGCGCCGCCTGGGCGTTCTGCTGGATGACCTGCTGGGCCTCCTGAACCAACCCCTGATCGGCCTGCGCCTCGGATCCCTCTTCCTGGGCACAGACGACAACGGGCGCTGCCAATAAAAATACCGATAATACCGTTACGAACCCCCTCATGGCCCCTCCTTTTTGTAAATAGCAACACAGGTATTCTACAAAAGAAAGGTTAAAAGGGAAAGATATTTGTGAAGGCGTCAGGCGTCGGCCTGGACGGTGGGCTTGTGGCGGACCTTCATGGCCAGATCGTCGGCGATGGCGTAAAGGCACGGGATGACGATAAGGGTCAAGCCCGTAGCGAACAACAACCCCCAGGCGATGGCAAGGGCCATGGGTTTTAAGAAGGGGTCGCTGCCGCCGATGCCGTAGGCGACCGTGCAGAGGCCCGCGATGGTCGTGATGGTGGTCAGCAGGACCGGCCGCAGGCGCATGCTGCCTGCCTGGAGGATGGACGGCCGGCGCTCGACCCCCTTGCGCCGCAAGATATTGATGAAATCCACGAAGACGATGGAATCATTGACCACGACGCCGGTCAAGCCCACGATCCCCATGATGGCGAAGAAGCTGATCGGCTCCCCATGCAGGAGGAACGCGATGACGACGCCGATCATGCCGAAGGGTATGGTCGTCATCACGATGAAAGGCTGAACGAGCGAGTTGAACTCTGTCGCCAGGATCAAAAAGATAAGCAGGAACGCGATACCGAAGGCGGCCAAGAGGCTGTGCAGCGATTTTATCGTCTCCTCTTGTTCTCCCCCGAAGCGCAGCGAATAACCGGGATGCTCCCGGGATAGGCCTTTGAACTTCTCGGCCAACAACTCGTTGGCCTTGGCCGAGGTAATGCGCCTGTTGTCCACCTCCGCCGAAACCGAGACGTAACGCTTGCCGTCCAGGTGGGTGATGGACTTCAGGCCCTGGTACTTCTCGATCCGGGCGATCTTATTCAAGGGGACGAGGTCACCGTACGCGTTGGCGATGACGAGGTTGCTGAAGACGTGCAGGGTATCCCTCTCCTCCCGGGGCAGACGCACCAGGACCTCGATCTCGTCTTCCGCCTTTGTCGGCTTGATGGTGGTGGCGATGCCCCCGTCCACGGCCGTGCGCAGGCTTGAGGCCACCTGCTGCATCGTCAAAAAGGCCTGGGCCGCCTTGCCCGGGTCCACGACCACGTGAAACTCCTCGATGCCCAACTTGTAGCTGTCGGAGACGTCGTCGACGCCTTTGAGCGATTTCAGGAACGCCGACATCCGGCCCGTGACCGCGTTGATGGTCGCGTACTCCTCCCCGCGGACGCGCACGTCGATGGCGCGGCCCACGGGCGGCCCCTCCCTGCTCTTTCTAAAATAAAGCTTGTCCAGACCGGGGATCTTCTTGTGGAGCGCCTCGAGGTCCGGCCGCAGCTCATCCATGATGTCGTCCGCCGTCTTGCGGCGCCCCTGGCTGGGCGTGAGATATATCGTGATCTGGGCGACATTGGAACCGCTCTGCGCCGCCGGATCATACCCCCTCTCCTCCGACATGCTCCCCACCGATGTCTCATGGGTGTCTAAGAGGGTTCTCGGGATCCGGGCCACAAACTCCTCGACGGGGACTATCATCTCCTTCATCTTCTCGAGCGAAGTCCCCGGCGGGGCTTCGGCACGCACATAGAACTGCTCGACCCCCCGGCCGCTGAAAAGGATGAACGGCATGAAGAACTTCGCGACGATGAGGCACGCGATGAAAAGGAGCGTGACCCCGGCAACGACCCGATAGCGGTAACGCAAGGCCTTATCGAGCGTCCTCTGATACCACCCGAGGAGCCGGCGGAACCACGGCTTTTCCCGGCGGGCGCCATTGCCGGCCTCCCGGCGGATGGGCCTGCAGAAACCCGCCAAGTGGCTCGGCAGGATGATAAAGGCCTCGATGACGGAGGCGCCGAGCGCGATGATCACGACCAAAGGCACCGCCTTCATGAAGCGCCCCATGAGGCCGGTCATGAAGAGGAGCGGGCTGAACGCCGCGATCGTCGTTAAGACGGTCGCGGTCACGGGCGCGATGACCTCGCTGGCGCCCTTGATGGCCGCCTCGCGCGGCGGCATCCCTTCCTCGATGTGGCGGTACACGTTCTCCGAGATGATGATCCCGTCATCGACCAGCATCCCCAGGACCACGATGAGGCCGAACATGGAGACGAGATTGATGCTCATCCCCATCAGGTTCATCGCGTAAAACGTCGTCAAGAGAGCGATGGGGATCCCCAGCGAGGTCATGAGCGCCGGCATCGGATGCAGGAAGAAAAACAGGGTCGCCACGACCAGGACCACCGCAAAGAACCCGTTGTTCTTCAGGACGTTCAATCGCCGCTGGATGTAGTACGACAGGTCATAAAATGTCGAGACCTTTATCTCGGCGGGCGCCTTCTCCTTGAAGCGCGCGATGGTCTTTTTGACGCCGGCGACGATGTCGATGGCATCCCCGGTCTCGCGCTTGATGACCACGAGCGTGATCGCCCGCGTCCCCTCGGCCCGCGTTGTCTCGATCTCGTCTTCAAAGGCGTGGCGCACGAACGCGACATCCTTGATCCTGAGCGCGTTGCCGGCGTCATTGGCGCGGATGACCGTGGCGCCGATCTCCTCGGCGGTCTCGAATTCGCCCGATGAGCGCACCATGAACTCTTCACCCGAAAAATGGATCTTGCCGGCCGGAACGGTAACGTTCTGCCCGCGCAGGGCCGCCGCCATCTCTTCGAAAGAGACGTGATAATCCTTCATCTTGGCCAGGCTCGGCTCGACCCAGAACTGCTCGTCGCGCCACCCCAGGCGCTTGACCGAGGCCACCCCCTCCTCCTCCTCGAGGTCCTCCTTGAGCTCATTCGCCCAGTGCCGAAGCGTGAACTCATCCACCTGCCCGCTCACCGCCACCTTGATAACGGGGATCATCTTCGAATCGATCTCGGTGACGAGAGGCCTGTCCTTGACGCCTTCGGGGAGGTCCACCACGCGGTCCACGGCCTTCTGGATATCGTCGACGATCTTTTTTTTGTCCGCGGCGTCCTCGTTCATCTCGAGCGTGATCAGGGAGACGCCTTCCATCGAAGACGAATAGATGTCTTTGATGTTATCGACCTCGCGCAATTCCTTCTCCATGGGGGTCGTCACGAACTTCTCAACCTCTTCGGGGCTGGCGCCGCGGTAAAACGTCGATACCGTCACCCTATCGAAGGAGACCTCGGGGAAGGCCTCGCGCCGCAGCTGGAACATCGAGAACAGCCCCGCCACGACCAAAAAGACCGATAAGAGATTGACGAAGAGCGAGTGTTTGACGGAGAAATCGACGAACTTCATAAGGTGTCCTTCCAGTACATGTCCAGCAGGACGCCCTGCGCCACGCGCAGGTCGATCAGGCTCACCCAGTAGTCATAGAGCGCCTGCATGTGGCTCGAGCGCGCCGACAGCACGTCCTCCTGATAGCGGATGATCACGTCGCTGTCGGAGCGGCCCAGGCGGAAACGTTTCTCCTCGGCCTCGAGCTTTTTCGTCTCGAGCTCGGCCACGCGCCGCCGCGTCAGGACCTGGCCGATGCGCACCTTGACCCGCATGACGAGGTCGTTGATCTCGGTGAAGATCTTGCGCTCCGCCACCTTGAGTTCCAGGAGGGCCTTGGCCTGCTCGATCTTGGCGGTGCTCAGCTCCGCCCTGGCCTTGCGGTTCTCGAGGGGGACCTTGAGCGTCACGCCGACGTAATACTGCGGGTTGTTCTCTTTCGAGATCCCCTCCCACGCCTTTTCATAAGCGCCGTTGAGGCCGTTGCGGGCGAACGACGCCTCCAGGTCTATCTCCGGCCACATGCTGTTTTTCTTGACCACCAGATCCAGTTTTTTCATCTGGACGGCGTTGAGCGCCTTTTTGTAATCCCGCCGGTTCTCGATGGCCCGCGTCAACGCCTCATTGAAGTCTATGTCTTCGCCGGCCAGGGTGATCGGGTCACCGGGGGTGATCCGGACCTGCCGGCCGTCCTGGTTCAAGAGGAGCAAGAGGTGGTTGCGGGCCGCGTGCACCGCGTCGATGGACGCCAAGAGACTGTTCTGCCGCTTGGCCTCGTTCGCCTGGGCGCCGTAGTGCTCAGGGTCTTCGACCAGGCCGAAGACGCGTTTCCTATCATAGACCTCCAAGAGGTCCTTGGCCTTGGCGTACATGTCGCGCATGACCGCGACCTCTTCGCCCAGATAGGCGAGCTTCCAGTAGGCCTTCTGGACGTCCGCCAGGGCCTCCTCGATGCGGTCCAGGGACGTCCACTCGGCGTTCTCGATATCCAGCTTCGTGATCTTGATGTTCGTGCGGTCGATGAGGCCGAAGAAGTTCTTGCCCAAAGACTGGTTGAGCGTGAGCGTGGCGACCGCCTGGTGGGCGGGGTTGACGGTCACGGAAGACACATCGGTCGACGCCCGGCTGTGGTCCAGGTCCAGGCTCACGGTCGTGCCGGTCGGCAAGAGTTTCGAGAGGCCTATTCCATAGCTCGTATCGATCGACCTGGAGCCCAAAAGCGCGCTCGCCTTCTTGAACCGGTTCTCCCTGTAGCCGGCCTGGGCCGTGAAATAGGTGTCGAAGATGGAAAGCGCGGCGGGCAGGTCGTTGCGCTTGACGTGCGCGTCAAAACGGGCGATCTGGATGTCCAGGCTGTTCTCGAGCGCGAGCGTGGTCACCTCGTCCAAAGACAAGGCCGCCACCTCCGGCACCCAGGGGCCCGAAGAGACCTCCTCCTCCCCCGCCGCGCCTGAAAGCGCAACAAAGAGGAAGAACGTGCCTGCGGCGATAAGATTAGGAGCGACCGCTCTTGACAGCGACATCGTACACCTTTTTGAGTATCTTGAGATACGCGGCCCGGTCAGCCGCGTCCAGGCGGCCGAAGAGCCGGCCGATCATGCGGCCGCGCTCCGCGTGCAACGTCCGTACGACCCTCTTTCCCTTGGGCGTGACCGCGACCAGGATGACGCGCCGGTCCTTGGGGTCGGTGCGGCGCGCGACCATGCCCAGAGCGTGCATGCGTTCCACGAGCCCCGTTGCCGCGGGCGTGGAGACGTTGAGATCCCTGGCGAGGACGCACATCTTAAGGGGCCCCCTGCGGCCGACCAGGTCCAGGACCAGGAACTGCGGCACGGTGATGTGGCCGCGCATCACGGCGTCCGACTGGACCTTGTGCATGCTGCGCAGCAACGCCGGCATGATCACCATCGCCTCTTTCACGAACGCCTTCGTCGAGAGACCCGCCATGTTAACCTCCTGAATTATAGTGAAGGTTAATAGTTAATATGCCTAATAATTTACATAGATAAGTATACAGGCAAAGAGGCGGCGTGTCAAGGGGAATTGAGCGAGGCTATCGCGGGGGAACACGCAGCGCGGCGGGTGCCATCCTGAACGAAGGCCCCCGGCCGGGACCGCAAGGCCCAAGACGAAGGGTCAGACGCCGTAATACTTGCGGATCGTCTGGCGCACGTCGTTGTCGCCGGCGAGGAACACCCGCAGGCGGTTGAAGCCCAGGTAGGTGCGGATCTCCTCCAGGGCCCGGCCGTTCAGGGGATCGGACGTGGCCAGGAAGAGCTGGTCCCCTTCGGACTTCAAGGGCATGAAGCGGCAGGCCGCGGCAAAGTTGCCGGGCACGGCGTTGAGGATCGACGGGTCGATGGGGCAGTCGCGCAGGAGCAGGAACGGGATGCCGATCTGAAGCGACAGGATGGAAAAGACCTTCTCTTCGGAGGCCAGCCCCATGCGCACGAGCGTCGCGCACAGAAAATCCCTTTTCCTCTTCTGCTCTTCAAGGCCGCGGTCCAGGTCGACTTCCTTGATGAGCCCGTCCTTGAGCAGCAATTGACCGATATACGAATCGTTGTTCTGGAGTGCCATCGTCATATCTCCCCTCTGCGGTAGAGTGCCAGTGCGGCCCGCACGACCTTTGGATTGAACTGTGACCCGCTGCAACGCTCCAGCTCCATGGCGGCCTGGTCCCGCGTCATGGCCCGGCGGTACGGCCGGTCCGTGGTCATGGCATCATAGGAGTCCGCCACGGCGATGATCGCGGCGATGAGCGGTATCTCGTCTTCCTTTAACCCTTCCGGGTAGCCTTTCCCGTCGAAACGCTCGTGGTGGTACTTGACGCCCACGAGCACCGTGTCCAGGTCCTTGATCGGCTCCAGGATCATCGCGCCGATGAGCGCGTGCTCGTTGATCTTGAGGCGCTCCTCCGGGGTCAGGGACCCTTTCTTGTTCAATATCTCTTCGGGTACGCCGATCTTGCCGATGTCGTGCAGGAGGCCGGCGATGTGCAGCCGCTCCAAGAACTTCTGGTCCCAGGGCTCCTCGTCCTGGTCCATCATCCGGCGCGCGATGGCGATGCTGTACTGCGTGACGCGGGCCGTGTGCCCCCGGGTGTAGTGGTCCTTGGCGTCGATGGCCGCCGAAAGCGCCCGGGTCGTCTCAAAGAAGAGCCGGCGGTTGCGCTCGATCTCGAGCTGCAGGTCCTCGAAGAGGAACGCGTTTTTCAGCGCCATCGCCACGTCGCTGGCGAGGGCCACGAAGAAATCGATCTCCTCGCGCTTGAAGGCCTTCTTGTCCCTCTTCTGGCCGAGGAGCAGGACGCCCAACAGGGTATCCTGGTGATAACACGGGATCGTGGCGACCGCCTCGAAGCTCTTCATCTGGTACATCACGGCCAGGAGGAGCTTTTCCACCTCTTCCAGGTCGACCCAGAGGCTCCTGTCCTTCAGGAGCGCCTTGATGCGGCTCATCAACAGGCCCCCGCTGTGGACGAGCGAGGCGTGCGAGCGGTCCGCGAAGAACCGTATGAGCGGCGAGGAGGCGTCCACCCGCAGCAGGCCCGCGGGTATCTTGGCGCCGACCTTGCCGCGCGTGATCGTCACGATATAGCTGTCCCGGGAGCGTTCGTAGAGCAGGATGCCGGCGTGCTGCACGCGCACCTTGCGGATGATGGTGCGCAGGATCAACCGGATGAGCGTCTGGGGTTTGTGGACAAGGATCATGTTCCTTGCCGCGCGCTCCAGCTCTTTCTTGTAATTGACCCTCATATGTGTCCGGGACGGTTTTTAGAATCTTTTGCGGTAGAACAGGCGCACGATGTGCTGCGTGTCCAAGACCGCCAGGGCCCCTCCAAATGGATCGTAGGACGTCGTCCCCACCGGTGTCAGACCGCCGACGCCAAACATGAAAACAAGTTCCGACGACGGGTCCACGTTGACCCGCGTTTCAAAAAAGATATTGTGGTGGCCGTAATAGATCTCCCGGCCCGACGCGTTGAGCTCGAGCATGTCGACCCAGCGCGCGTAGGTGTACTTGAAAAAGAACGCCAGCCGGCGTAACGGCCTGTACGCCACCTCCAGGCCCGCGTGGTTCATGTTGTCATCGATCTGCCCGGCCTTCTTGTTAGCATTATACGCGAAATCCAGGTAAAATTCCAAATCTTCCCATGGCCGGTAGCTGAAGCCGTACTTCAGGATGTCCACGTATTCGTACGGCGGCAGGTCAAAGCCCGTCTGGCTGTAGAGGAACGGGATGGGCTCACGGTAGACCTTGCCGTCCTCGATCAAGGTCGTGAAGCTGGAGCTGTTGAAGAGGCCCCGCGGGTAGTTGTCCGTGGCGGCCGTGAAGTCGTTCGTGCGCTCCCAGACCTGATGGAGGGAAAAGTGCTCATTGACGTCGTATTCAAGGCCCACCGAAAAGGTGCCCACCGACGGGTCCTCCCCGCCCTGGATGGCCGTGTTGACCAGGGGCTTGCCGGTCGTGGCATCGAAGATGTAGGGGTCCAGCCCCGCCTGGCAGTCCGGCATGTCCTGGCGGATGCCTAAAAACTTCGCGCGCAACCTGTCGTTCACCGGGTATTCCAGCTCCAGGCGCGCCACGTTCTCGATGAAGCCGCCGGAGACCGCCTTGTGCACGTTGCGGATATCGATGAGCCCTTCCAGGAGCCGTTCGAAGAGGAGGGCGCTGCCTTCCACGCGCAGGCCGATGACGTCACGTCCCGTGTCAATGCCGTTGCCGATCCCGAAGACCTCGATATCCTCGAACCGCATGGAAGGAGTCAGCCCCGTGTAGAGGTACAGCGGGTGCTTGCGGAAAGAGATGTGGCGCGACCAGAACTCGTCGTCGCGCGTCTGGCGGTACGTGGAGAGCGACGGATCGAAGCCGTCCTCCATGCGCACGAGGTTAAAGCGCCACTTGAGGAAAGCGTCCTCCTCCCCGCCGCGCCGGATCCCGAAGTAATCCTGCTCAAAGAGCTCGTCCTGCGGCAGCCGGCCCAGCCAGGAGAAAAGATACGCGTTGCCGCGCCGGCGCGAGACAAAGGTGTCGTTGGAGCGGTCGAAGTAGGAGTCCGAGTACGCGAGCTCGGCCATCAGCTTGTTGCCGACCACGGGCTCGAAGGCGGTGTCCACGGCCACGACGTTGTTCATGCCGTCGAGCACGTCCTCCTTCCAGCCGAAGTGGCCGGTGTGCGTGAAGCCGACGCTGAGGTTATACGCCAGGTCCCTGGTCACGCGCAGGGCCTCGGCGTAGGTCTTGAAGTCGCCGTAATCCTGCCACAGGTCCTTGGGCGAGGCGACCGAGGCATCGACCTTCGTATCCCCGTCGTCATAGGTGAACCTGGCCCCGCGCAGGGCGGTCAGCCGCAGGCCGTCGGAGTCGCGCGTGAAGAAGGCGAGCGCGTCATTCCAATAGCCCTTGGCAAAGTCATCCGGCACAGCGCCGGTATTCAGGTTGCCCGGCCGCCACTCGGCGAGCCACGGGCTCTCCTCCCACCAGGTGTGATTATCGGAGAGGCGCAAGGGATCGTCCGTGCCCATGGCCTGGTCCTGATGCGCGATGGGATAGACGCGCAGGTAATACGGCGCGTTATCATAATCGACCCAGAGCTCGCGCAAGGGCAAGAACTCCCAGTGGACCTTCTGGGAAGGGATGTTGAAGATGTTGAGGAAAGTGGTGTTGACGGTCGTGGCCGTGGTGCGGCCGCCCACGACCTTTATCTCCGGCAGGGCCATGGCGTCGCCGTTGGAGAGGGTCGGCACGATCTCATTGATGGTCTTTCCGGTATTGGACCAGTACTTGAGCTCGAACTCAGCCGTGTCCCCGCCGGCGCCGTTCAGGGTAAAGGTCTGGGTCTTGCCCGTGAAGCTCCAGGGATCGACGGTGATGTTGGCGTGCGCCTTGACATGGTCAAGCCCCGCCTCGCTTAAATCCTTCGTGTCCACGTCCATGCGTATCCTGTTGTAGACGCCCGGGTCATAGGTATTGTGCTTGGCCGTGCCGAAGAGGATACGGTAGTTCTTTTCGTTCAGGTCGGCGTTGGCGTCCCGCCACACGAACTCCTTGTCCTCGGAGCGCACGCCCATCGCCACCTGATACACCCCGCTCACGCTCACGTAATCGCTGACAGGCCGGCCCGGCGCTACTTCCTCCACGACAGACCGACCCGGCCCTGCTTCCACCCCGACAGGCCGACCCGGCCCTGCTTCCACCCCGAAAAGCCGGCCCGATCCCGCTTCTTTCGTTCCCGCCGACTTTCGCCCAGGCGCGGTCCGAACAGGCCCTGCCGCCTCCCGCGCAAAGAACGTGGACGGCTCCGGTCGCGTGACCCCGGCCCGTTGGGCCTCTGCCTCATCGAGGGCTAGCGTCACGAGCCCCCCGCGGGAGAGGCCGATCTGGTCTTTTATCTTCTGGATGTAAGCCGCCGCCTCAGGGTTCAGCGGGTCCACCAAAAGGACCTTATTGAACTCCAGGAGCGCGTCGTCGAAAAGCCCTTGCTTGTAATAATCAAGGCCGAGCGAAAAGAGAAACTCCGAAGACGGCGTCGACCATGCCATCCCCGGAGGCACAAAAAACGTCACGATGAGGAGTAAAGCGAGGGACTTCTTGAGCTTCACAGCGGCAGGCACCTATTTCTTCATCAACCTCTGCAACACTTCTTTTTCCAGCTCCTCCAAAATGAGCGGCTTGTGCACGCAGGCCTCTATGTGGAGGGGGTTAAGCGCGTCGAGCAACTCTTTGTCCTCGACGCCTGTCACCATGATCACCGGCACGCTGTTGCCGGACTCGCGAATACGCCTGAGCGTCTCGATACCGTCTATGCCGGTCATGCGCACGTCCAGGAGCATCAGATCGGCCCGCTGCCCCTGTAAGAGCTCCAGGGCCTCTTCCCCGCTCTCAGCCGTGAGCACCTCGACCTTCCGACGCTTAAAGAAATTCTTCAGGTATTCGCGGACGTCTATCTCGTCATCAACGATCATCAACCGCGGCATGCGCCCTCCCCCATAGCTCCATGCTCCCAAAACCCCAACTCTAGACACTCCGTCCTAAAACAAAAATTGTGGCATTATCATACCACAACTTTTGTTTAAGTCAAGCGTTAATAGCGAGTTACACTCTTAATATAAACTTTTTAAAACTTTTGTGAAATACCCTCCTGTCAACCTGTTTATCAAAGCCGTTAACTCCTGTAACCGCAACTCCTTATCAATGCGCTCCTTCCCTATTGCGTCGGACTCGGCCATTTCGATCTGAATCTTGCGACGCTCAAAATACAGTCTCGTCACCTCCGCCAAGATATCGTTACGAAGCTGCACCATGAGTTTCGAACGCGTATCAATGGACGTCTGATGCTCATTATAAACCAGATCTCCAAGTTCCCATTGGAGTGACACTCCCCAGTCGGTCGGCCCCACGGCAAAGGCGCCTGACGAAGAGCCATAGACCGTCTTGTCGTAGCCCAACGTGAGATCCGGCATGAACGCACGCAGGCTCGCCCGGCGGCGCCAATCCTTGATCTTGTCGTTGCTGACCTCAGCGTAATCCGTCGCCATCCGCTGGACCTCTTCGATGGTAGGCTCGTGGATAAAGGCCGCGGCGGGAACCGTCCCTGTGGCGGCTGCCGGGATCTGCGTCCGCACCAAGGGATCAAGGGTGTAGAGACCCGTCTTGGTCGCGTACAAAACAACCGTGCCAAAGCCGGTGATCGAACGCCCCTCGAAGATACGGGCGAGCTCCACCCAGCCAGCGCCTTCTTTCAGATACAATCCTGTGCGGGTCAAACACAAGACCTCCCTGAGGACCGGATGAATAAAGACCCTTCGCACCGAGGCATAGTCCAGGCCGCTCAAGGGCAAAGCTTGCCAGGTTCCCCCGCCATCACGCGTCTGAAAGACGCCGGATGTCGTGGCAACACACACCTGGCCCGGTTCGGCCTCGAGACCAGCTATGTCTACGACTTTCCTTTCGGGCCCGGCCGAGGTCTCCTCGTCGTCCGAAGCATCCGACGATGCCTCTTGGGGGATCTCCTCTGCCGCGGCTCCGGCATCGAAGACCTTCTCCCACGCCTGCGCCTGACCCGCGTCGACACTCCGGTAGACGCCTTCCGGCACCGCGGCATAAATGACTTGCCCGGTGCCGAAGAGTTCGGCGGCAACGGCATCTTCAAAAGGCACCGGCAACCGAGACCACTCCGTATCGCTCGACCGGCGGACGAACAATCCGGCCCGCGTAGAGACGACCAACACCCCGTCTTCAAGCCGGACGGCGCTGACGCACGCCCGCTCGGCACGATCGCTGCGCCCGAAGACCTGCCTGGCCTTCAGGGTGAACGTATCAACGACGAACAAGCCTCTCTCCGTGGCCGCCAGGACGTCGCGCGAGTACGCGTACGAGCGTATCTCGTTGACCCGGCAACTCTCAAAAGGCACCCCGCGCACGCGGCGAAAGGCGGCCCTCTTGGTGATATCCTTCACAAAGAGACCATCCTGCGTGCCGACGAACAACACATCAGGGTCCATCTGCGAAAAGGTGACCGCCGTCACCTCCCTGCCGTCCAAGCCGGCCGCGTCCACAGACTCCTGTGCGTAGACCAGCCCGACCGCCGCAACATCCGTTGTCCCAATAGCCGCCGCGCCGGCGAAAAAGGCGGCCAAAAAAACGATCTTCCTCATCTCCTGAACCCCTTTCTTTCAGTTTCGTTTCATATCGGACAAACGCCTCCTCACATCATCAAGCTCAT
>Ga0307419_10001220_pt1 | contig 13345 bp, 9 predicted proteins | sample SalMarWE160230MG_2_FD_202512 | JGI IMG/M metagenome (GOLD analysis project Ga0307419, IMG submission 202512) | Salt marsh sediment microbial communities from the Plum Island Ecosystem LTER, Massachusetts, United States - WE1602-30 | ecosystem: Environmental > Aquatic > Marine > Intertidal zone >... | reverse complement strand
AAGGTTTACCGCTTTCAATGTTGGCATCATTCTTATTTCATCGCTCATCATCGTAAGAGCTTCGGGTGAGAAATAAAAATCAAAAGCCATAATAGCTTCAATGTTAACATCTCCGGAATCGAGGTTATGTAGGACTTTCCCGGCACTTGTCATGTTGACGAGGTCATAATCTGTTCCAAAATTGAGCTTCCCTTCACCCGACAAAAGGCAGTAATTCCTGTCATAAGCTATCATGTTACCGTGAAGACTCTGGTCAGCCAGTTTTTCACGTGATGCGATCAGATACCTGTTTTTGGCTTTCTCATAATAGAGAAAGCCGTAAGAGTTGACCAGGTTTGCATCGGTCCAGGATTTCTGTGCTGAGAGAAAAGCAGGGTAAATATGAATTGAATCAATATTGATAAACGAACCGGAGAAGACCATATTATCGTTTATATCTCGCGGTTTCTCACTTATCGGTATCATCACGTTCTCAGGATCGATGTATGATTTGAATTTAACCGGGTAGCTTTTAATTTCATCGCAATTATGAATTATCCCGGCCGAACCTGTAAATGAGAGCAGTTTATTTCTGGCATAGAGGTTGACATCACCTGAAAATGTAAAATAGGGACTAAGCATAAACTCCTGATTGACAGGTATATAACCTTTCGCGCTTGTTGCCATCGTATCGACAGTGACTTCCGTGAAACTTATCTGCTGTAAATCCTTATTCTCATCAACGTAATCATAAATTGCACTGCCATAATACCGTTTTGTCGATTCTATATCAATTTTTGCCGAATGAAGTATATGGTTATTATTAACTGCCACAACAGCATTTTGCAGTTGTTTTATTTTCGCTCTCCTGTTAATAGTGATCTTCCCTTCTTCAGGTTGAATAAGGGCATCAGCAATAGGTATGTAATTGATATCTTCTGCTTCAATATACTCCTCGTTAAGATGATATGACCCTTTCCATGAGGAGAATGAAATGGTATCACCTATAACATTTGTTGCAAAGAAGGTTGGTTTGTCGAGATTTTCGAAATCAAGTGCGAGGAGCTTATCCGGAGGCAACAGCTCAGAACCTGTTTTTTCTTTTTGTTCCATATCAAGTACCCGGGTTCCCATGTCATAGGTAAAATCTGTCATGGTACATATATACTGTATCTCCGGGAATTTAACCATTGATGTATCTGTGTTCAGATGAAACTGTGTTGTCTGAAGACCGAAATTGACATCCGTTCTGACATTTTCAGCAATGAATGCATATCCGGCGGCAGTAGAGGCTGATTTTAAGTTATAAACCGAAGTATCAGCTTTTATCTGGTTGGTAGTAAAACTGAAGAGATCTGAGGTTATCCTTGAATCAACAGTATTAACAATACCTGATCCGCTTAATACTGAAGGTGTGAGTATAAGGCTCCCGTCAAGTGTTGTTCCGTTCTCAAACATTTCAAAGTTCTTGCCCTTTGCATTAGATGCAAGCCACTCATCTTTCCTTGTCAGCCATTTTATTGAGACATCTTCACTGTTAATGTCAGGGTATAGCCCGGCCCCGTCTTGTACAACATTAAATGCAGTAGCCTCTGTGAGCATCGAATCAGGGAAGAATTTAAACTCTTCCGATACGGTGCTGGATGTCAGATGTTTAAGGCTGCCACTGCCGATTAGTCCCTGGTTGCTCATACTGAGATTATCGTATAATATGCCCTTTTTCCCGTATACTTCTACTCCCTCTTCCGGTACGGCCATATTGAATCCCAGAGAATTATTTTCCTGTATGGTCAGGTATTGCCGGGTTGGCTCCAGGATATTCCCTGCAACGAATTCACCGGCAAGGTTCATATCTTCGTTCGAGTAGTGATCGATGTTTTCATAGGTAAATGGATCAACCTTAAAATAAAAGTTTCCCTGCGGATAAATCCCTTCGAGTCCGGGTATTTTATCAAAGAAGATATAAGAGAAAGTTACGGCATTAATAATAGGATACTGCTTGAGGCTCTTAAGTCCCGACTTATTATCCGGTTCATCAATATAAAGCTCGGCGGTTCCCATCTGAATAAGGTTATCGACATCTTTGATCACAGGATTACCATAGTCATCCCTTTCGTCTGTTTCCACGGCAATCCTGATGGAATCAATCTTCTCGAGCCTAATCTTAAAAGTATCATAGCTGAATGAGAAATTGTGGCCAAAGACGGTGAACAGTCCTGCCTGCACGACTCCGTCAAAGGCAATACTCCTGTTTTTACCTATTACCAGTTGTCTTTTGTAGGGATAAATTGCCACTCGCTGTGAATCACTCAGGTAGACTCCTGATACACCGTTTACTGTTAGCCTGAAATTCCCGAGATCAAGAATGGCGTTATCAGTCGGGGCAGATGTTTCACTGATGATATTAAGGACATCATAATCTTTTCTTTTTGCATAAGAGTCAAGGAAATCGTCAACCTTGTCCTTTAGGGTTATTTCATTATACTTACGGTCATAAAAAACAAATCCCCTGTTAGCCATATCGATACACAAACCGGTAACAGCTTCAACGGGTCTGTTGAGCCATCTGGCAAATTCCTCAATAGGGAATGTGGTTGAATAAAACCATTCCGCAAACTTTTTAAGTCTGAAGAGGGGGTGGTAATCATCAATGCCAGCCAGCCTCATGAAATAGTTTTCATTATAGAATGATGTGGATTCGAATTGTGCCTGACCCAGTGCCGCTCCTCTCGGTCTTGAAAGTATGATTTTTGAACTGTTCATGTCCCATGACAGATACTCAAAATACATGTCGAGGCTGTGAAAGGAGTCGAAATAGGGGCTTCTTGACACCGGATTGGAGCCGCGAAAGAGATTGACCTGTCGTAAAGCTGCATTATAGGAAAATCCCAGGTTTGAATGATAAATAGAATCTTCATCAAGGTACAGCGACATGCTTACTTCACCACTGTTGAGTCCGGCCTTGGAAAAGATAAACTCATCTGATTTTATGTTAAGGTAGAGCGTGTCATTCCTGAAAAGAGTGATCTTTGCAGGCAGGAACTGTGTTCCGGAACCCTTCACTGTCGCTCCTTCAAATGTAAGCCCGCCTTCATAATTTACTCCCTCATAAATATTTTCCAGCCGAAACTCCTTGATATATGTCTCAAAACGCGGAAAGTTAGCTCTCTCTTTATTTTTATATGTGATCGACTGATCTGACAATGTTCCGTAAACAGGTTCCCTGAAATATGTTGTGTGAGTCAGTTTTGCAGAATCAATAGTAAAGTTGTTTCTTGTAATGTTGATGATATAATCCTTAATTTCTGCAAATACATCATCCTTTGCATAGCCTGCTTTTTCCCAGGTTACAATGCCTTTCTTGCCATGAAATTGTTGTATTTCAGGGAAATAATATCCTGAAGCATTATATATCTCAGTACTGTCCTTTTGAGAATAACAGGTTAGAGTGGCATCTGTTATCTCAACATAGAACACAGTGTCATGCAAAAATACCAGTGGCTTGTCCTTTACTTTCCAGCGGATAGCCGATGATTCGGAGAGTACATTATCTTTGATCATCAGCCCGGTATTCCTGATATACCTGGCAATATTGTCAGTTGAGAACCTTGGATTGAAGACCGTCTCGCTTAGTCCTGTGAGCCAATTACCAAGTATCTCCTCCGAATCTCCCTTATTATTAAATGCTTTAAGAGTCAGGAAAAAGTCATTAAAGTGTGGTACCGGCCTCATCGACCTTGCTGAGAACTGGCTTGTGATATCAATTATCCGTGTCATGTTCTCCCTGCTGAAGGCAGCACTATCCCAGCTGGTAAGAAAGTTATTCAGATTGGCTTTCTGTTCATCATTCAGGTTTGGTCCCATGAATTGTGTAAGTTCCTCACGATATTTCTCAGGATCACCTGTAAAAGAGGATCTTACCTGCGAAAACAGCTGGCTGGGATATAATACCCCGAATAACAAGAATATAAAAGCCAGTCTCTTTAACATACTATTATTTTATAAAGCTTCAACTATAGCAATAAAATCATCTTTTTTCAGGGAGGCACCGCCAATCAGCCCCCCATCCACATCGGGTTTTGAAAAGATCTCAGCGGCATTTGAAGGTTTACAGCTTCCTCCATACAATATCGTCAGTTGCTCTGCCGATTCATTTCCATATTTCTCCCTTACCAGTCCGCGGATATATTGATGCATCTCCTGAGCCTGTTCGGGAGTTGCTGTCAGTCCTGTTCCAATTGCCCATACAGGTTCATAAGCTATGATTATTCTCTTCATATCATCGGCAGAGAATGTGAACAGACCCTCATTCAGCTGTCTCCTGACTACACTGAAATGTTTCTCCTCTTCACGCTCCTCCTTTACTTCGCCGCAGCAGAAAATTACCGACAGGCCACTGCCAAGTGCAAGTGTTGTTTTCTTGTTAAGGAGCTTGTCATCCTCATGGTAATAGTTTCTCCGTTCAGAGTGTCCGATGATGACATAGCCGGCACCGGTGCTTTTGATCATGCTTGCAGATACCTCTCCTGTGTAGGCACCGGATAGTTCGGATGCACAGTTTTGAGCACCCAGTGATACATTCCCGTTTTTCAGTATTTCAGCCACTCCTGAAAGATGTATAAAGGGTGTGCATACAATAACCTCTGTCTTTGCTGAAGGTTTCTTTCTGAAATATTCATCGATAGCTTGTGCAAATACTAGTCCCTCTTGCATATCCATATTCATTTTCCAGTTACCGGCAACAATCTTTTTTCTCATATTATAATGTATTAAAATTAAAATTATTGTGTATAAAACATTTCGCCAAACACCTCTTTTTCAGGGAGATTTGCCCAGGACCATTTACCTGTTACGGTACCCTCTTTTAACATCATATAACCGGGATTTGACCTGATCATGGTTTTCAGTGTTATCTCATCAGTAAAGCAGAAGGTGAGCCCGTTGTTATATTTCATTACTTCAACGGCACCTGAAGCTGTCAGTATATAAAAGTCGATTATATTGCCCATGCAGTAATAGCCTAGTTCAAATCCGTTTCTCATCAATTCATTGTCAGTCTCTTCAAGTTTTCTGACAATCATCAGTATGACAGGTTTTTGCGATGATAATATCTGATCTGTGAGATCTTCGTCATGGAGCGTGGTAATTGTGAAATCGTGAATAGGTGGCAGAAATCCCTTTTCAACCAGAACAGACTTTTGTTCTACAAATTTCCATGTTGTATCATTTGCCGGGTAATTATCAAGAGTAAACTCCTTAACCCGGTCATCTTTTTCGTAAATGAATGTTGTCTCATATTTATCGACAGGTTTACCTTCGGGAATGATCATTTTATCAGGTATGTATGTACCTTTTTTGTATGGAAGGAAATCGATCACGGGGAGATACTTCAGATTATAGAATATAAAGGATGCGAAAATAATCATCCCTATGGATATAATTACCCATTCCCTTGTATATCCATGTTGAGCTACTATTCTCTTCCGTGTCATAAAAAGAAATAGAGCAGGCACCAGCAAAATGATATTTTTCCAGAATGTCTGCCAGTTGGTTAGATAAATAGCATCGCCAAAACATCCGCAGTCTGAAACCGGATTTGTAAGCGCAAGGATAAATGTCAGGGGGGTAAAGAATAGCATCATGATAATTATGATCCATATGCCGGTTTTTTGCCTTATATTGAACAGTACGCTTACTCCGGCAATAAATTCCGCCGAACAGAGAAGAATAGCAAACAGAAGGCTGAAATCCTTCAGAAAGTCTATATGAAATGCCGTAAAATAATCCTGAAACTTGTATACCGTCCCCATTGGATCAATAGCCTTTACTACTCCCGAGAATATAAAAACTGTTCCGACAATTATTCTGCTAATGATCCTTAAGATTCTCATTTTAAATAAGTTTTCTTTCATTTATAATTTCTAAGATGCGTTCAAAAATTACTTGTGGCGTCAGAATGTTCCCGTAATTATCACTGCAGTTTACAACAGACAATTGTTCACTGATCTCTGCTACTTCAATATAAATCTCACGCACTTTCTTCTGGAAGGCGAGAGACTCTTCGTGTATATCTTTTGTCCCGTTAAGGTAATCTCTGTCTTGTCCTGATCTTGCTGAAGAGAGTTTCTTCTCTGTAAATGAAAAGGGGACATCGAGGAAGATATTGAGATCGGGGAGAGGTATCCCGAAATGTTTGAATTCAAGATCCAGGATCCATTTCATAAGTTTTTTCCGGTCTCCGCTGTTGTCAAGTTTGGCACACTGGTATGCTATGTTTGAATAGGTATATCTGTCGAGAAGGACTATCTTACCTTTATTCAGCCAGCCGCTGATCAGATCCGAAGCATCTTTCCTGTCTCCTGCATAGAGCATCGCCACCAGCCATGGATCGACTTCATTTAGTGCCCCGAATTCGCCTCTGAGGAATCTTGCAATCAGTTCTCCAAAATAGGGTGTGTTGGTCCTTGGAAAGTGAAGATATTCACAGCTATGGCCCCTCTTTGAAAAGAACGACTTCAATAATCTGATCTGTGTTGATTTACCCGCTCCATCAAGTCCTTCAACAACCAGCAGCTTCATCTTTTATTTATTTCTTAATTCACAAATGTAATAACCCTTCGCCAAAGATGAAAAATAAATTTCTTCAAACTAATTTTACGGCTTCAGGCAATTGACCAAATGTATTAAGAAAAATCCATAGCAGGTGAATACTCTATTTTAATTGCCATTTCATGTAAATTCATTAATTTCGGAAAATATTGGATTTTAAATTGATTGAGAAGCCAAAATATATCAATGTTGCAGGTAAACTGCTGGATTTGAGCATACCAAAGGTGATGGGAGTTATCAACATAACTCCTGATTCCTTTTATGAGGGCAGCAGGGCAACTGAGGAAAAGGAGATACTCAAAGCCGCAGCAGGTATAATAGAAGACGGCGCCGATATTATTGATATTGGAGGTTATTCCTCCCGGCCCGGTGCTGCAGAAGTTACTCCTGAAGAGGAGAAAAAACGGGTCCTTACAGCTATATGTCTCATAAACAGGGAATTTCCTGAAATAATAATTTCTGTTGACACCTTCAGATCGGGAATAGCAAGAGAAGCAGTGAGTGAATGCGGAGCCCATATGATAAACGATATTTCAGGAGGGGAGGCTGACAGTAACATGTTTGGCGTTATACAACAGCTGAATGTCCCATATATTATGATGCATATGCAAGGCATGCCTGAAAACATGCAGGATAATCCTGTTTATGCAGATGTCGTGGCTGATATCCTGGTATGGTTCAGTAGTAAAATAGCCCGGTTGCAGTCTGCCGGAGTCAAGGATATTATTATTGATCCCGGATTCGGTTTTGGAAAAACAGTAAGCCATAATTTTGAAATTTTGCATCGTCTTGCTGATTTTTCAATTTCCGGATTACCTTTGCTGGTAGGTATGTCACGTAAATCGATGATCTGGAAAACACTTGGTGTCAGTCCGGAAGAAGCACTTAACGGGACAACAGTCCTCAATACCATTGCACTTATGAAAGGTGCTGATATCTTGCGGGTGCATGATGTGAAAGAGGCTGTTCAGGTTGTCAGACTTATGGAGATGATTAAAAACACTAAAATGCAGATTGAATTTCAAGATAGAAATTAAAAATGATTGTACCTATCACCGTCCTGGATGTAATTGACATCCTGCTTGTCGCATTTATAATGTTCCAGCTCTACAGGCTCATTAAGGGAACCTCAGCGTTCAGTATTTTTATCGCAATCTTTTTCATTTACCTGTTCTGGCTTATAGTTAAAGCACTCCACATGCAGCTTGTCAGTTCATTGCTTGGCCAGGTGATAGGTGTGGGAGTTATTGCTCTCATTATAGTATTTCAACAGGAGGTGAGGCGATTTCTTCTGATAATCGGCAGCAGATATATTGCTAACAGGAAATTCGCGATAACAAGATTCTTTTCATCGGTAAAACCCAATCCAGGAGGACCAATAATTGCAGAGGAAATAGTTAGAGCTTCAGAATTAATGGCATCAAAGAAGATAGGTGCTCTTATTGTAGTGGGACGGCAGAGCAGGCTTGGCATGTACACTGAAGGCGGTGAAAGAATCAACGCACGCATAAGCGCGGAATTGCTGGAAACGATATTCTTCAAGAACACTCCTTTGCATGACGGAGCTGTGTTGATAGAGGACGAAAGGATACTGGCAGCACGATGCACCCTTCCGGTTACAGATCAGTATACATTACCTACAAGGTTCGGTATGCGCCACAGGGCAGCAATTGGCATGTCGGAACACTCTGATGCCCTCGTGATTATTGTGTCGGAGGAAACAGGACATATTTCCGTCGCTGATTCAGGAGAGATACGTGAAAACCTCGCTACCAAAGAGCTGAGGAATATCCTGCTTATGGAAAAAGTATGGTAAATGAAATAAAACATATCTGTCTGAAATCATATAATAAGTTATGGACAGGAAATTTTATGATATTCATTATCACCTGTTTGATTTGAGTCATCCAAATCTCATTGCATTTCTGCTTCGTGATGACCTGATAAGCAAAAACAGTGTCAGGAAATTAATGTTGAAATTTCCGTGTATCATAAAATTGCTTCCCCTGTGGATGCTATTCCTGGCGCCTGCAAAAGCAGCAATAAGGATTAAGAAATATATCAGTACTGATGCCAGGAATTTTCGTAACCTTCTTTCTGTTATTGAAGGAGCCATTGAATACCATTTCTTATATACCGAATATTTCCTGCTTAAGGGAAATAAGTATTTCGGCAATAAGAGCGGCGCAAAATATAATAAAATTGTGCTCTCTCCCCTGCTGATGGATTTTGGTTATAAGAATCTCAGGAATGAGGATTGTTTTTACAACCTTCCGCCTTCTAAACCCATTATGAATCAGGTTGTTGACTTATTTAATGCTATCTGGTTCTATTATAATTACGACCTTATCATTCATCCTGAAAAAGAAGGCAGACTGAAGCTTGTCCCGACATCGATACCAAAAGAGGAGAAACTGTTCGAAATATACCCCTTTCTGGGAATCAATACACAGAATTATGATCTTCGTGAGATAGTAGCGCTTTTTGATAAATATTTCAGAGGGTATGAGGAGGATATTGATACGGCTGTACGGCAAAAGAAGCTTTTCGATAAGCTTGGTACGGTAAGGATTGACCTTGAAGAGATGATTTTTAAAAATAAGGAGCAGGTTGATAATGATTATTATACATACCTGTTCGCAGGCATCAAGCTGTATCCTCCTTTGGGCTTTGATCCGTGGCCCGAGGAGAATAACAGCGAACTTGAAAAGGTTCGCTTCCTTTACAGCGAGTGCATAAGACGAAACATACCCATTACAGTACATTGCAGTGACAGAGGATATATAACATCACCTGATGCCTATGAACTGACAGACCCCTCGAAGAGATGGAAGAAAGTCCTTTCAAGACCTGAATTTAAAGATCTGAGAATCAATTTTGCCCACCTGGGTACACAGCATAATGGCAAAGAAGAGTGGCAGAAAACAATTCTTAATTACTTTGAAACCAACCAGTCCGTTTATACTGACTGCTCCTGCCAGACTCCACATAAGGCAGATTATGAAAAGGTTATGAAAATAATGAATTCCGGTACAGAATCCCGTATCCTCTTCGGTTCCGATTATGTCATTAACCTTATCTGGTCAGAATCTTACAATGAATACCTGTACAATTTTATTCAGACGAATCACCTTGACGACAGGCAAAAGGAGCTTATGTGCGAAATAAATCCTAAAAAATTCTTATTTGGTTGAATTTTACTCTATCTTATACAGTATCAAACTCTCTGCATCCTTAACATATATCATGTTGCCGGCAATAACAGGAAACGCATAGACAGGTGTTTCAGCGAGTTTATATTTTGCGACCTCAGTATAAGCTTTGGGATCTGATTTCATTACTATAAGGTATCCTGTGCTTGGAAACCCTATTATCACTGATCCACAATCTACGATAGTTGCAAAATCGCTGTTTGTTGTATTGTCTATCCATGCTGTCTGTCCATTTGATGCATTGAGACAATAGATTCTTCTCTGGTCGGTGAATCCATAAAGAAATCCTTTCACAAGCACCGGCGTATTCCATTTAGCACCTGTCTCTGTGTTGCTCCACAACTCTTTTGTGACAAACTTATCGCCCTGCTTAGTTACTTCAATGGCTGTTGTTCCTATACCCTGACCTGAATAGTAAATCCTGTTACCATCAATATAAGGGCTTACACAATTATAGAAACGTTGTTGTGGGGGAGTTGCAACCTGCCACAAAAGTTTACCATTAGCAAAGTTCAGGGCTATGAGATTCTTTTCGGTCTGTACAACAATATGTTTCTGCCCGTCTACAGTCATCAGGGAAGGAGAAGCATATGCAGGTCCGTCACCTCTCCACTTCCATTTTTCATTTCCTGTGTTAAGATCAATGGCAAGGACTTCTCCGTTATCCTTTGAACCCACATGAGCGATGCATATGCCATCGACGATCAATGGTGACATACCAGTGTAGAACTGTGGAACGGCATTTGAGGGATTTTCTTTTCTCCAGATAATTTTGCCTGAGGCAATATCAAGACATGATAGAATTCCTGAAACACCGAATGTAACTATCTTCCCATTGGCTACAGCAGGTGAGCTCCTTGGTCCGGGATGAGAACTGGAAGGACCCGTTGCTGATGCTGCAGAATAGCTGTCTCTCCAAAGTTCTTTTCCCGTGGATGCATTCATACATAGAATAATCTCATCACCACCCTGGCGGGTATGCAGGAATATCTTATCACCGATAAGAACAGGTGTGGCATCGCCGGTTCCAACATTTATTTTCCACACTTGAGTAAGTTCTGACGGCCAGGGAGAAGGAGATATGAAACCAGTTACCTTACTATCGCGACTTGCTCCCCTGAACTGCAACCAGTCCTGGGAATTAACTTCTGCTGAGAATGCCAGCATCAGGATAACAGTGAACACAAAAAGAAAAATTTTCTTCATAATTATGAGTTTTAATATTTAAGTAAAGTTATCTTATAATGAACAAACTAAATATTATCTAAATATTAAAAAATGTGAAAAACAACATAATTAAGCTTAAAAAGGAAGAATAATAGTGCAAATCTCAATTCTTTCAGATTGTTATTTCTTATTATTAAGTTTGAAAATTAATTCATTCATCGGCATTATGCAGAAATCCAGTTCCGATTTACAGGTTGTCCTTGTAACAGGAGGTACTTCAGGACTTGGACTTGAGATAGTAAAGCTCTTTTTGCAGAAAGAATACTATGTTATTGCTACAGGCAGACAATCACTTGATTTGAAGGGATATGAAGAAAGGTTCAGATTATACCGGGTTGACTTCAGTGATCTGCAGAAGACGGCAGATACAGCAAAGGAAATATGTGGAAACCATAATATTGATATCGTAATAAATAATGCCGGTGTTCTCAGTCCACCCGTTTATACCCCGACGAAGAATGGATTTGAATATACTTTCCAGGTGAATTTCTTGTCACATTTTCTTCTTAATGAGATAATTATCCGGAGGTTTGGAAACACCCGTCCCCTCATAATCGCCTCTGTTACATCGCTCGTTTATAAGCTGGGAAAATTTGAATCTGTCTTCACACGGGAAGCTGCTAATTACAATCCGCTTAGATCATATTCAGATTCCAAGCTGTTAATGGCCCTTATGTGCAGGTATATGGCAGAAAAATACCATGATACAGGCATGAAGTGTTTCAGCCTTGATCCGGGCGTCTTCTCTTCATCAATATACCGTATGCAGAATCCTCTTTTCAGATTTCTTTACAGGATTGCAGCACCATTTATGCGCAAGCCCTCTTCCGTAGCAGCCGTACTTGCAGATATACTTACCAATTCACAATTTTCTAACGGAGCTGTTTATAATATAAGGAAGAGAATAAAGTCCCTTAAGGAGATCAGCATGACATCAGTTGAAGATTTTATGGAAAGATGCTACAAAATAGTGATATCATATATTGATTTTTAATATCATTTAGTGAAACCTATTAAAAACTATTTCATAACTTGGTTATCCGGGATTAAGAAATAACAGATCCTTCTATATAAAAAAATCAAACAGATGAAAAATCTATTAGTGAAAATCATGATATTATCAAGTATACTTGGAATGGCGGGTTGCAAAAACTCGGCCGATCCGGCAAATTGGAGCAAAAGAAAGATAAATAACTGGTTCGAAAAGGGGGAATGGCTTGACGGCTGGCAGGTTAAACCTGATGCCTCAATCAATCGAAGGGAGCTCGTTGTTTCATATTTTAAATATAAGGACAGGTGGGATAAAGCTTTCAGTTTTCTTAAAAATAATGATCTCGCAATGATTGATGCAAAACGGTATGAAATTGATGGTTCCGATGTTTTTGCTACGATAAGTGAATATATGACAAAGAATGATGAGGATGCCCGTTATGAAGCTCACTTGAAATATGCTGATATACAATATGTTATATCTGGAAAGGAGCTTATAGGACTGGCACCGATGTCGAAAAAGGGAGAGATACTTGAACATTACAATGAGGCAAATGATATAATTTTCGTGACAGTAAGCCAGTTCAGGAATCTGGGAGCCACACCCGAAAATTTCTTTATCTTTTTCCCCGATGATATTCACCGCCCTGGTCTTAAGGATGGTGAAAACAAGACTGTCAGAAAGATAGTTGTAAAAGTAAGAATCAACTAACGACCAGACACTCTGACATTCGAACGTTAGAACGATCGTACACTCGAACATTCATACAAAATTCTGGTTATCTTTGTAGCTTTATTTTTAAAGATGGTTACACTATATGATCTTGTCGAGGAAGAAGAAGGGATAATACTTAAGATCAAGGGTAGAGGAATGTTCCGTCAACGGCTCATGGAGATGGGTTTTCTGGCAGGCAAACAGGTTAAGGTCATAAAAAAAGCGCCTCTGGGAGACCCGGTTGAGTACAAGATCATGGGTTATTATGTTTCACTAAGAAGCAGTGAAGCACAACTTATTGAAGTGGCAGCAAGGGGGGAAATGCCTGAAGAGCATCCTTATCCAAACGGGGTGGTTGATGGAGTAGCAGATAAAACTGTCTGGATAGAGAAGAGCCGTCACATCCAGGTAGCGCTTATCGGTAATCCCAATTCAGGAAAGACAACTCTTTTTAATTGCGCCTCGGGCTCCTCGGAAAAAGTAGCCAATTACGCAGGTGTCACCATCGATTCGAAAGAGGCAAAATACAAGCAGTCAGGATATGCCTTTTCGCTGGTTGATCTTCCCGGCACCTATTCACTGAAAAGCTATTCTCCCGAGGAGATATATCTTC
>Ga0307419_10001219_pt1 | contig 13345 bp, 12 predicted proteins | sample SalMarWE160230MG_2_FD_202512 | JGI IMG/M metagenome (GOLD analysis project Ga0307419, IMG submission 202512) | Salt marsh sediment microbial communities from the Plum Island Ecosystem LTER, Massachusetts, United States - WE1602-30 | ecosystem: Environmental > Aquatic > Marine > Intertidal zone... | reverse complement strand
GGACCAGATGATCCCCACGACCTTATAATTCGTGATGATGTCCTGGATCGCCTCCTGGATCGCCTGGGTCCTGATCTGCTCCGGCGTGAGCGTGTCCGGCGTCGGGCCCTTCGGCGCCGGCGCCGTCAGCGCGAAGATGTTGCGCCCCTTGATCTCCTGGAGATACACGGGCAGCGGGCTGATCTGGCCGATAGACAGGTCCCCCAGGTCCGTGGCCAGCGCCTGGGCCTCCAGGTTGTCGAGAAAGTCCGACTTGGGCAGCCCCACCCAGAAGTCCGCAACGAGAAAAAGCGTCGCCACGCCGCCGGCCAGGATCAGCACGATGTTGGCCGTGTGCAGCGTGAAGACCTTCTGCGCCCGCGCGAGGGCCGTCTTCTGGAAGAACCGCAGCTGCATCCGCAGATCCATGCCCCGACGTGGCCGCCCCATGCCGCGGCCCCCGCGCGGCGGCGCCTGTCCCGGCGCCTCGATGATGCGCAGCAGATTCTCCTCCGGCGTCAGATTCGGCTCCGGCATCCGCCCTCCCTAAACCTGAGACTAGGAGCCAGGCTCTTTGTCTCAAATTTGAACCGCGAATTTGAGACAAAGAGCCTGGCTGTTTGTCTCACTTTGTTATATCTCACGTTCGGCGATGCACTTGCGCACGATGTCGCGGTCGACGACTATCTTGTTCTCCATCACCAGGCGCTTGAGCGCGTTGTGACAGACCATGGCGATGCGGCGCGGGTACCCCTGCGTCTGCTGGTAGATCTCCGTGATCGCCTCGTCTTGAAAAAGCGGCATCGCGGAGTTGTAGCCCGCCTGACGGATGCGGAAATCGATCATCTCGCGCGTCTCGACGTCGTCGAAGGGATTGATGATATAGCGCAGGCTGACGCGGTCGAGGAGGTTCTTCATCTCGCGGATCTTCGGCAAGAGCTCCAATTGGGCCAGCAACACGAGCTGGAGCAGCTTGAACTCGTTCGTCTCGTAGTTGAGCATCACGCGCAGGACCTCGAGCGACTCGGTATTGAGTTTCTGCGCCTCGTCGACCAAGAGAACGATCGTCTTGTTCTCGTTCACGCCTTTCTGAAAGAGGTACTGCTTGATCACTTCTTTCATGTCCAGGAGCGACGGCGCGGTCTTGTCCGTCTGGATGCGGAAGGTGCGCATCAGCGACTCGACGAAGATCTGCTCGGTGTCGTACGTCGGGTCAAGGACCATGAAGAACTCCATGTCCTCGCGCTCCTTGAGCATCTGGAAGAGCTTGCGCGACAGGGTCGTCTTGCCCGTGCCCACATCCCCGAGGATGACGCTTAAGCCCCGCCGCAGGCGGATCTCGATCAAGAGCCGCGTCAGCGCGGCCTTGTGTTCCTGGGACTGATAGAAGAACTCCGGGTCCGGGCTCGTCGAGAACGGCTCTTTTTCCAATCCCAGAATCTGAAAGTAGCTCATGTCTTTACCGTCCCTCAGCGCCGGTTACGGCGCTATTCCTCGTACCACGCCACCACGTTGCCGGTGGGCACGTACACGACCGCCTGGACGGCCGGCTCTTCGCGCGTGCCCGTCACGAGGACGCTCTCGACGCGGATATAGGCCGACGAGGTGCTCAGCAGGCCCCGTGCCACCAGGTCCCCGACGAACGCTGCCTCCGCATCGCTGATCTGGGCGCCGTCCCGGAGGCTCGGGACGATCGCGGCCTCCGACGAGAAAAAGGCGTCATCGATCGTCCCCTCCTCGCCGTCGGTGCCGGCGCGGAACTCCCGGACCTTGGCGACGAGGTCCTCGTCCATCCCCAGGGCCTGCAACACGACGGACCCGGCGGTGTTGATGTTGATCCTGCCGTGCGAGTGCGTCGTCACGTGCGGCGCGAACTGCGCGTACATCTCCGGGTCGACCCCGCTGACGAAGAAGGCGTCTTCCTTGACCGCGATGTCCGCGGCCGCCACGTTCGAGGCGACGCTCGTCTCCTCGAGACCGGGCAGGCGCGTCAAGACATCAGCCGTCGCCTGGGCGAGGGGGACCAGGCCTTCCTCGTCGTAAAGCCGGATCTTCAGTGTCTTGTCGGCAAAGGCCACGTCGCGGCCGCGCAGGTCGTAAAGAGTGATGACCCCCGGCGTGTCGTCGCGCGTCACGACGATCCGGGCGATCTCCACGGCGGCCATGCCGGCGTAAAAAGACTCGTTCGCGCGGGTCACGGCACGCGCGAGCTTCATCTCCTGCATCACGCTCGACGTGGTACCGAGGGTAAGGATCGAGAGCACCGCCACCGCGCCGATGGCGACGAACAGGATCGTTCCCCGGCGCGCCGCGCGAGCGCCCCTACAGCATCGCCGGAAGAGGCATGATCTTTTCAAGATGTGTCTCATCCTCAAGGTCCACCATCACCCGCACCGCCATCGGCCACCCCTTGACCTGCCCGTCCCACTCGTCGAAAAAGAGGAAACTGCTCGACGGCGCGTCGTAACCATAATAGCTGAACTCTATCTGTGCGACCTCCGGGACCGCCTCGCGCCTTTCCCCGGGGTCCCAGCCGGCGCTCAAGATCTTCGCGTCGCGCCAAAGTCCTTGCTGCTTGAACTCATATGTCAGGTTGTACGCCTTCCCGTACACCACGCTGGCGAACGAGAGCTCGTCGTCCTCCCCCTGGAAGGTCGTGTTGGGATACCCGCGCACCTGCCGCAGCTCCCGGGCCATCCGCTCGAGACCCAGCACGGCCTTGCGGTAGGAAAAATTCGGCCGCGAGGCCCTCTTCCAGACCTGAAGGCCCATCGAGAAAGACTGAAAGAGCGCAAGGCCGATGATCGAAAACAGCGCCACCACGACGAGCACTTCGATGAAGGTAAAGCCGTTTCGGCCGCGGCCGGCCCGCATGTCGGCAGGTCTCTTTCTCACCGGATCTCACACTCCAAGTTGACGGCGCGGGACGTAACGCGTCGCGCTGATGGCGCGCGTCGCCTTGCCCTGCGCCCACGACACGGTGACCGTCTCTTCCAAGAAGGCCTCGCGCAGCGCCGTCGTCTGGTTGAACGCGTCGCCCACGTCCGCCGGAACCATCGACGTGGTCTGCGCCCACTCAAAGCGCTCGTAGGGCTCGGTGAACACGCCGTTGTCCGTGCCCGCCTCGGCGCCCTGGTCCTGCCGGTAGATCTCGTCGAGCTGCCAGAGCTTGTTGTTCAACAGGAACGTCGCCGTCACCATACGCTCCGACGTCGTCAGCGCCGTCACGCACCGGCCCAGGGCCCCCAGGACATAGACCATCCCGACCGCGATGACCGCTGCGGCCACCAGAAGCTCGACGAGCGTGAAGGCCCTTTCCCGGCGGTGCCGCGCCATACGTTTACTCCCCCCAATTCGTCACGTCGTCGTCGCCGCCCTCGGAGCCGTCCTTGCCTTTCGAGAAGAGGTCGTAGCTGTCCGGGTTTTGCGTGCCCGGGTAGCGGTACACGTACTCGCGGCCCCACGGGTCCTTGGGCGCCTTCTTGAGGTACGGCCCCTTCCAGCCGGACGCCGCCCCCGGCTGGCTCAGCAAATCGCTCAGATCGCCCGGGTAGGAACCCGTGTCCACCTCATACAGGTCGATGGCCAGGGCAAGGTTCGACTCGATGTCCGTCTTGGCGACGGACCGCCGCGCCTCGTCCGACCGGCCGGTCAGCCGCGGCACGACCATCGCCGCCAGCACGCCCAGAATGATCACGACCAGCATGATCTCGATCAGTGTAAACCCTTTTTTGTGCATGGCTTCCTCCTTTACTGCAGAGCGTTACAACACGGACCTCACGTGAAGACCACGCCGACCACCGTCAAAGTCGAGCTCAACAGGGACGGGTCGTCGCTCTTCGACAACAAGGTCATCTTCTCGACGCTGAACAAGAGCGGCGAGGCATGAAGCGCATACAGGAACTTCACGAGCTCACCCATCCCCGACTCCGCCTTCACCACGATCTGGAACTGCTTGGAAAATTTGTCCTTCTCGACGTTCTTCTGGGGTTTCATGTCAAGGATCGTCAGCTCGGTGGCGCGGCTGAGCTTCTCGATCTCTTTCAAGAACGCGGCGACGGCCTCTTCGTCCGAGATGCCGCCCAGCGAAAAATAACTCTCGTACTTGGCGTATTCACTCGTGATGGTGTCGCCGTGCTCGCGCAGGGTCGCGCCCTTCTTGAAGCGCGCCTCCTGGAGAACAAGGGTGCGCTCGAGCGTCGCCAGGCGTTCCTGGAAAGGCACGAAGATCGTCCGCACCAGCCCCCACACCCCGAAGAACCCGACGATCACGAACACCAGCGTCATCTCGCGCTTCTTCAACGTCATGCTCATCCTTGCCCTTCGGCGCCTTTCTTGCCGGCGTGGCTCCCGTTTTCCCCCGCCTCAACGGGACAGATCAGCTCAAACTCGTTCAAGTCCACGCCCTTGAAGGTTCGGCGCGTCGTGTAGCGTGTCTGGATGTCCTTGAAGTGGGGCGAGGTCTCCAGCTGCGTGATGAACTTGAAGATGTCCGACATCTGCGCCGTGCGCCCCTTGATCGTCACCTGCTCGTCCTTGACGAAACCGATGTTCGTCACGAGGATCTCGCCGGGCAGGAGACGCGAGACCTCCATGAGATAGTTGATCGCGAGCGTCTGGGTATCGAGCTTGGACTTGATCTGGCGCAGGCGCTCCAGTTTCCCGTCGAGGACCTTGACGCCTTCCTCCATCGACTTATACCGCTCCCCGATCAGGTCCAGCCGGGCCTGCTTGGCGTGCATGCGCTCCAGAAAGACGCCGCAGAGGATCAAGATCAGGTACATCGCGCTCGAAGCGAGGATGACGGCCTCGCGCGTCTTCTCGCGCAGGGCCTTGCGGATCTGCGCCTCGGGCAGGACGAAGTTGATCTTTTTCTTCTGCGCGTCGAGGCCCAAGCCCAGGAGCGCGCTGTACGACGCCTCGTCGAGCACCCCCTCGGGCTCCAGGGTCACCTCCTTGGCCAACGGCAGCCCCCGAAGGAGGGCGACCCTCTCGACGGGAAGATTGAACTCCGTCTCGATCCTCGAGGCCAGCTTCTCCAGGCCCGCGCCGGCGCCGGTCAGGTAGATCCTGGTCGGCTTCTGCGCGATCTCTTCCCCTTGGGAAATGACGAGCGTCTGCTTCATCTCGCCGAGGAACTTCGGCCACTTCTCCTGCTCGACGAGCTGCTCGCGGCCCTGCGTGATCACGCGGCTGAAGAGGATGTTCTCCGAGCCCGAGATGATGAAATCCGTGAAGGTGTTGTCCACGTCGAGGATGATGAAGCTCTCGCTCGTGCGGCTGCCGATGCCCTTCAGGGCGAGACACAGCCACGACAAGACGCCGTCGGAGGAGAGCTCCAGGCGGTCCGTGTAGAGACCCGCCCGTTCCAGGATACGGAAGATGCGGCGCACGCTCTCGCGGTGGACGATCGCGAGCATCACCTTAGAGTACCCCATCGTGTCCTTGCCGACGATGCGGTAACCGCTGATGATCTCCTCCTTGGCGTAGGGGACCTGGCGGCCGACGTGGAGCTTGATCATGTCGTCGATCTCGGAGGGATTGGCCGAGGGGATGCGCAGATTGCGCAGGGTGACGGCGTTGCGCGAAAAGGAGATGATGGCGCTCTGGGCGCGCTTGATCTTTTGTGCCTTCAGGAACTCCGCCACCTGCCTGGCGATGACCTCGTCGGTGCCGCTGGTAAGCTGGAAGAGCGCCAGCGCCTTGACGTACGCCGTGCCGATCGCCGAGCGCACGACGACGACCTTGAGCCAGGGATTCCCGATCTCCAAGACGACGGTTACCGTCATGCGCTCTACTTGATCAAAAGGTTGATCTGGAATATCGGCAGGAGCATCGCCATGACGACCGCCCCCAAAACGATACCCAAGACGAGGATGATCATCGGCTCCAGGAGCGACGTGATCACCTTCAGCTTCGCATCGACTTCCTGCGTGTAGATATTGGCGACCTCGTTCAAGACGCCGTCAAGCTTGCCGCCCTCTTCCCCGACGGAGACCATCTGCACCATGAACGGCGGCAGGAACGCCACCTTCTTCATGCTGCCGGCCATCGACGCGCCCTCGAGGACGTCCTTCTTGACCACTTCCATCTCGCGGACGAAGACCGCATTCTCCAGCGTCGGGATGGAAGCCCCGAGGGCCTGGAAGGCGGGCAGGCCGCTGCGGATCAACAAAGACAGCGTCCGGCAGAAACGCGAGAGCGACTGCTTGAGCGAGAGACCCGCCCATATCGGGATGTGGAGCTTGCACCAGTCGAGCTTGGCGCGCCCCGCCGGGGACTTGTTCATCTGGACGAGCGTCACGGCCCCCGCCACGATGACGCCGACGAGTACTCCCCAGTACGATTTGAAAAACTCGCTGACCGCCAGCATAATCTGGGTAGGCAGGGGCAGGGCATAATCGAAGTCCGAAAAGATAGAGCTCAGCTGCGGGATGACGTAGCTGAAGAGAACGAAGATGACGGCCACGCCGACGGTGATCATCAGGATCGGGTACGCCATCGCCGTCTTCAGGTGCATGCGGAACTCCTCATCCTTGGCGAGGAAGCGGTCGAGCTCCTCAAGTACTTCGTCGAGGCGCCCCGAGGCCTCGCCGATGCGGATGAGGTTCACGTAGATGACGGGGAAAAAATTCGGATGCCGTGCGAGCGACTCGGAGAAGGTCGCGCCGTTCTTGACGTCGGTGTGGATATCGGTGATGAGCTCCTTAAGCCTGATCTTCTCGGTCTGGCCGAAGAGGATAGAAAGCGACTTTAAGAGGTCCACGCGGGCCTTGACCAGGCTCTTGAGCTGGTTCGTGAAGATGGTCAGGTCCCGCACGCTGAGCCCGCGCCGCGACATGAACGACGCGCCGGCCCCGGCGCTCTTGCGCTGCGCGTTCCCGACCAACGGCGCCACCTTCACGGGCGAAAGCCCCATCTCGATGAGCTTGTCAACGGCGTTGTCCTCGCTGTCCGCGACGACCATCCCCTCAACGGTCTCATTGAGATTTTTCTTCGCTAGATACGTATACGTCGGCATACCGCTTCTCCTTGCCTGTCAACCTGTTGCGCTAAAGTGAGACAAACAGCCAGGCTCTTTGTCTCAAAATCGCGCTTCAAAAATGAGACAAAGAGCCTGGCTCATTGTCTCACATTGCCTCAGGTGAGCTCGGTGACGCGCATGACCTCTTCGGGGGTCGTCAGGCCGGCCGCGATCTTGGCCCAGCCCTCGCGCGTCAGCGAGCGCATGCCCGCCTCGATGGCCACCTTCTTGATCTGCGTGGCGGAGGCCTTGTCCACGATCAGCTGGCGGACCTTCTCGGTGATCGGCAGTATCTCATAGATGGCCACGCGGCCCCGATACCCCGTGAACTTGCATGCGTCGCACCCCTTGCCCCTGAAGATGTGTTCCGGCCGCTCGATGACCTCGATCGTCTCCTTCGGCGTCTCCTTGATGTCCTTCATCACCTCTTTGAGCGTCACCTTCTCCTTGCATTCCGGACAGATCGTGCGCACGAGGCGCTGGGCGATGAAGATCTGGACCGAGGAGGCCACGAGGTACGGCTCCATGCCCATGTCCAAGAGCCGCGTCACGCCCGACGGCGCGTCGTTGGTGTGCAGCGTCGAGAAGACGAGGTGGCCGGTGAGCGCGGTGCGGATCGCGAGCTCCGCGGTCTCGAGGTCCCGCACCTCGCCGACCATCATGACGTCGGGGTCGTGACGCAGGAGGTTGCGCAAGGCGCTGGCGAAGGTAAGCCCGATCTTCGCGTTGACCTGCAGCTGGGTGATGCCGATGAGCTCATATTCGATCGGGTCCTCGACGGTGATGATCTTGACGTCGGGCTTGTTGAGCTTCGACAAGAACGAGTACAGCGTCGTCGTCTTGCCGCTCCCCGTCGGGCCGGTCAAAAAGATGATGCCGTGCGGCTTCTCGATGTACTCCTCGATGAGCTTCGTGTCCGAAGCCGACATGCCCAGCTCTTTCATGTCGAAGAGCATGTTCGTCGGCAGGATACGGATGACGAGGTTCTCGCCGTACAAGGTCGGGATGATGGAGATGCGCAGGTCCACGTCCTTGTCCGCGAGCTTGACCTTGGCGCGGCCGTCCTGCGGCAGGCGCCGCTCGACGATGTCCATGTTGGCGATGATCTTGATGCGCGAGGTGATGGCGAGATGCAGCTGGCGGATGGTCTCGGGGACGGGGACCTCGTAGAGAACGCCGTCGATGCGGTAGCGCACCTTGACGCGGTCGCGGAACGGCTCGATGTGGATGTCGGTCGCGCGCGACTGGATGGCCTCGGCGAGGAGCTGGTTGACGAGCTTGACGACGGAGGCGTCCTGCGCCATCTTCTCGGGGGAGTCCAAGACCGTGATCGCCCCGATCCCCTCCTCGGCGGCCTTGGGCGACCCGCCCGCCTGCCCCTTGTCCTTATCAAGGATGTCCTCGACCATCGCGGCGCCCATGCCGTAATACTTCTTGATCGTCGCCATGATCTCCTCTTCGACGGCGAGGACGACCTCCACCTCGAACCCGAGGTGGAACTTGATGTCCTCCGTGGGCCAAACGTCAAGGGGGTTGGAGACGGCGATGGTCAAGGTGTTGCCGGAGAGTGCCAGCGGCATGAACTTGTAGTGCCAGACAAAGCGCGCCGGCACCCTCTGGACCACGTCGTCCGCGACCTTACGCTCCCTGAGGCTGGGCACGAACGGGATCGCCAGCTGCTCGGCGAGGGTCGTCAACAGCTGCTCTTCCGTGATGAAGCCGAGGCGGATCAGGGCCTTGCCCAGCATCTCGCCGCTGCGGTTGTGCTCGCTCAGGGCCATGTCCAGCTGCGTCTGCGTCAGGATGCCGCGCCGGATCAACAACTCGCCAAGTTTCAGCATTCTTCCCCCTCACAACAAGATCGGCCGACCTTGCGGCCGCGGAGCCTTACAAGGCGTCGCCGGCCGCCGGGCCGCGGGGTCTCACGTCACGCGAACGGGAGGGTGCCCCGCATGTAGAACTCGTCGTCCGAAACGCTGTCCACGCGGCCGGCGATGATGCGCTCGCAGGCCATCAGCGTCTCTTCCAGCTTCACGTACTGGCCGGGCCGGTTGGTGTACAGCTCGGCCGTGAAAAACGGCTGCGTCAGAAAATTGCTGAGCTTGCGCGCGCGGTGGAAGAGCACGCGGTCGCTCTTGGAGAGCTCTTCGATGCCGACGATGGCGACGAGGCGCTGCAACTCCTCCTGCTTATGGAACAGGCGGATGACCTCCTGCGCGACGCTGAAGTGGCGCTTGCCGACGATGGTCGGGTTCATGAAGGCGGAGGAGGACATCAAAGGATCGATCGCCGGATACAGGCCCTTCTGCACGCGCTCGCGGGACAAAACGAGGATGGAGTCCAGGTGCGCGAAGATGCACACGACCGCCGGATCGGTCAGGTCGTCGGCGGGCACGTAGACCGCTTCGATGGCGGTGATGGAGGCGCCCTCGCGCGAGCTGATGCGCTCGTGGAACTCGCCGATCTCGCTCGTCAGCGTCGGCTGGTACCCCGTCTCCGACGGGATGCGGCCCAGCAACGCCGAGAGCTCGCTGCCGGCCTGCGCAAAGCGAAAGACGTTGTCCATCAGGAACAGGATGCTGTGCCCCCGCGCCTGCAGGGACTCGGCGAAGGCGATCCCCGTCGAAACGACCTCGAAGCGCGCGCCGGGCGACTCGTCCATCTGGCCGAAGATCAGGACCGACTGCGGCAGGATCTCGCTGCGCAAGAACTCGAAGTAGAGCTCGTTGCCTTCGCGGATACGCTCGCCGGCGCCGGTGAAGACGCACATCCACTTCTGCTTCTTGATGATGTTATGGATGATCTCGAGCGTCAAGAGGCTCTTGCCCAGCGCCGCGCCGCCGATGATGCCGGTCTTGGTGTTGCGCATCAAGGGGAAGAGCAGGTCGATCATCTTGATGCCCGTCTCGATTAACTCCGTCCCGCCCTTCTCGACCCTTTCAATGACGACCTTCTCGCGCACCTCCGACTGCCAGACCGAAAACCGCTTGTCGGTTTCGATCGGCCCCTTCTTGTCGATGGGATTGCCCAGGACGTTGACGACGCGGCCGAGCACCGCGTCGCCGTGGGGGATGGAGAGCGGCTCGCGCGTACGGCGCACGGACGCGCCGCGGCTGAGCCCGAAGGTCGGCGTCAGGGCGAAACAGCGCACCTTTCGCTCGCCCTTGTACTCGACCGCCTCCAGGATGACCTCCTGCCCGTCGTACGTCTCGGTCTGCAGGATCTCCTTGATGACGGGAACGACCACGTCCTCCTGGAAGACGACATCCACGACCGAGCCGTGCACGGCGATCACCTTTCCCGCCTGAACCGGTGCCTGTACCTCTTTGGCCATCGTGCCGCGCCCCCTCTACTCCTGGCCGAGCCGCGCCCCTTGAAGGCGGCTGGCAAAGATCTCCCGGATATCCTTGTCGCTCTTCTGGTGCAGGTGCTTGAAAAAACTGAAGAGCACGTGCCGGTTCATCTCCATGATCTCCTGATAACTGCCCTCCAGGTGCACGATGCGCGCCGCGTGCTCGGCGAGCTTGCTGTCGAGGAACAGGGCGTAGAGCTGCTGTGTCAGCGTCGCGCGCACCAAAAAATCCACGGCCTGCGCCGCGCCGGGCTCGATGGAGACCTTCGCCTCCTTCTTGAGGACCTGCCCGGGCTGGAACTTCTTCTTCGACTCAGGCGGCCGGAAGAGCTCCGGACACGGCAACAGCTTCGTGACGAACGGCTCCTGGACGGTCAGCGACAAGAAACGCGCATGGACGATCAGGACCTTGCCGATGTGCCCGGCGAGATACTTGTCGAGCAAGAGATCGCGCACCGCCCCGGCGCGATCATATGTGATCTCATCGCTCAGCGCCGGCAGGACGGTGAAGGCGCCGCGGTACATCTCCGAGAGGTGCCGTGCCCCGCGTTCGCCCATGACGATGATCTCGTCGGTCACGTTCGCCTGCTCGAAGGCCAGGGTCACCACGGCGGCGTTGAGCCCGCCCAGGAACCCCTCGTCGGAGGTGATCACCAGGATCGCCTTGGGCAGCTGGGGGCGCGGCACGAGGAACGGGTGCCGGAACCGGCCGACACCCAGGACGCCCATGAACTCGTCGAGGCGGCTGCGGAAGGGCTCGAACCCCTTGCGGCGGCCCTGCAGGATGCGGAACTGCCGCGCCGTCGCGGCCTTCAAGACCTCCATCATCTCCAGCACCTCCTCGGCAAACTGGAGATCGGCCCGGAGCTGGTAAAGGGGGATCATGGCGACGGCCTCGCTTACACGACTTTCTTCTCGCGGAAGAACTCGACGAACGCCTTATCGAGCTCTTCGCGTATCTCGGCTGTCAGCTGCTTTTTTTCTTCTATCTTCTTCAGGAGCCCCGGCCGCGTGATGCGCACATAGTCCATGATCTCCTCGCAGAAGACCGTCATGCCCTCGGCGGAGAGGATCTCGAGGATCTTGCGCCAGAAGGCGTAAAACTGGACGATCATCGTCACCTCGTCGAGCGGCTTGTGCGCCTCCTGCGTCAACAGCTGCGTCAGCGTCTCGCCGCGCCGCAGGCGCTCCGCCACCTCCGTCGAGAGCTTGGTGCGGATGCGCATCAACCGCAGGAGCTCCTTATACTGCGCGTAGTCCAGCCGCAGGGACTCCGTGATCTGACGGATCGCCTCGGACTGGACCTTGCTGCCGATACGCGAGACGGAGAGTCCCAGGTCGATGGCCGGCTTGAAGCCTTCGTGGAAGAGGCTGCTCGAGACGTAGATCTGGCCGTCGGTCATCGAGACGAGGTTGCTCTGGACGCAGCCCGTGATGTCGCCCTGGAGCGTCTCGGCGATGGGCAAGAACGTCATCGAACCCGACCCCAGGTCGGCGTTGAGCCGCGCCGCACGCTCCATCAGCTGCGAATGGATGTAGAAGATGTCGCCGGGGTAGGCCTCACGGCCCGGCGAGCGCTCCAAGAGGAGCGAAAGCTCGCGGTAGATCCACGCGTGTTTGGTCAGGTCGTCGAAGACGACGAGGACGTCGCGGCCGCGGAACATGAAGTGTTCGCCGATCGTGGCGGCGACGTAGGGCGCGAGGTACTGCTCGCCCGCCGAGGCCGAGGCGGAGGCCGCGACGATGACGGAATAATCCATCGCGCCGTGGTCCTTTAAGACCCGCGCGACCTTGCCCAGCGTCGTGTGCGCGCCGCCGATCCAGCAGTAGATGCAGACCACGTTCTTGCCGCGCTGGTTGATGATGGTGTCGATGGCGAGCGCGGTCTTGCCGGTCTGGCGGTCGCCGACGATGAGCTCGCGCTGGCCCTTGCCGACGGGGATGACGGTATCGATGATCTTGATGCCGGTCGCCAGCTGCTCGGAGATAGGGACGCGGTCGAGGATCCCCGGCGCCTTGCGAAAGACCGTGCCCTCGGCGGCCGCCGCGATGGGGATATTCTTGTCGTCGATGGGCTGGGCGATGCTGTTGACGACGCGGCCGATGTAGGCCTCCCCGACGGGAACGGTGAAGATCTCGTTGTGGCTGGCGACGGGGCTGCCCAGGTGCACGCGCCTCTCGTCGCCGAAGACGAAGGCCATGACGTCCTTTTCGTCGAAGTCGATCACGAGGCCCTTCATGCCCGACTCCGAGAAATCGACGATCTGCCCGTAGATACACGACGGGAAGCCTTCTATCTTGACGATCCCGCGCTTGACGTCCTTGACGACGCCGACCTCCTTGATCTCGAACGCCGAGGATCTGAATGCGGTTGGGGTCTGCATCTCTTGCGTCAGGGCTCCGTCTTGGCCTGCCGCTGGCGCACGGCGGCCAGGGCCTTCTTCATCCGGTTCTTCAGGCTCCCGTCGATCACGAGCCCGCCCATGTTCAAGACGATCCCCGTGATGAGGCCGGGGTCCTCGGCCGTGCGCAGCGTCGCGGCCTCGCCGCGCTTCCGGCTCAGGATCGCCTCCAGGCGCTTGCGCTGGTCCTCGGCGAGGGGCCGCGCCGTGGTCACCTGGATGCCGTCGTGCGCCTCCGAACGCAAGCGTTCGGACTCCACGCGCTCGAGCTCGTCGAGAAACTCGTCGACCAGTTCCCGGTGGAGCGCCGCTTCCCCGCGGCCCGTGAAGGCCTCGGCGACCAGTTGCTGCGCGACGTCCACGGCCTTCTCCTCGGCGGTCACGGCCGCCTCGGCCTCCATCGACTTGACGTGCTCGGCGGCATCGTCCATCATCTTGCGGACCTGCGTCTGGGCCTGCGACCGCGCCTCCTCGGCGAGGCGCTCGGCATTGCGGCGCGCGTTGTCGATGATGCGCTTGCCCTCGTCCTTGCTGCGCGCGATCTCGGTCTGCGAAAGGGTGCGTGCGCGCTCGATCTCCTTGTTCAGG
>Ga0307419_10001212_pt1 | contig 13378 bp, 10 predicted proteins | sample SalMarWE160230MG_2_FD_202512 | JGI IMG/M metagenome (GOLD analysis project Ga0307419, IMG submission 202512) | Salt marsh sediment microbial communities from the Plum Island Ecosystem LTER, Massachusetts, United States - WE1602-30 | ecosystem: Environmental > Aquatic > Marine > Intertidal zone... | reverse complement strand
TTCGTGGGCGGCTTCAGCCGCCCTTGGCCGCGGCGCCGCCGGAGGACGATCCCCCGGAAGATCCCTTGCTCCCCGAGGAGCCCTTCTCCCCCTTGCCCTCCTTCTCCTCCGTCGCGGAGCTGGTGCCGGAGGCGGACGAGGAACCGGACGAGGATCCGCCGCGCGAGGAGGAGCCGCTCGTGGGCGGTTCCATCACGAGTCGTCCGTTCACCGTGCCACCCTCCTCGATGGAAACGACCGGAGCCCGCACCTCGGCGTCGACGCGGCAGCCCTCCATGAAGCGGGCGGCCCCGGAGGCGGTGATGGTGCCGCTGACGTGGCCGCCGACGTGGATCTCGGCCGCCTCGATGTCTCCGTCGACCAGGCCCTCGCGGGCGACCACGACCTCCCCCTCGGTCCGGATGGAGCCCTTGACGCGGCCCTCGATGCGGAGGTCTCCGCGGGCCTTGAGCTCGCCCTCGAGCTCCATGCCGCCCCCGATGACGCTCGGGGTGGCCGAGTTGACGCGCGGCTGCGGGGTGGAGGAGGGCTCCACGCCCTTCCGGGACAGTCCCTCGAATACAGGTGTCATGGGCTCCTCTTGAAGTTCGGCGTGCTGCGTTTCGACCAGCGGGAGCGGCGGGTGCGGGACGTGCCAACGTTACCCTTCCTGCCGATCCCGCGGCAAGCTCCGCCGGCCGGTCCGGCCCCCGCGCGCGGGGGTAGCAGATGGCGCTGGAGGGGTCCGCCACGGCGGCGGAACCGGGTTGCGACCGTCGCGGTCGCGCTCCTATCCTCCTGCCGCGTCGGGTCCTCGCCGCCTCGAGGGCGGGCGCGCGACACGGAAAGCGGTCACGGAGTCCCCCATGGTCCGATCCACCTGCCGGGCGGTCCTCCTGCCGGGTGTCCTCCTGGCGTTGACCGGCCGCGTGACATCGGCGTCGGCGCAACGAGCGACCGAGCTCCCTGCATCGGCCTCCATGCCGGCCGCGGGCGTCGCAGGCCCGATCGTCGCACGCTCGGCGCTCGGACCCGACCTGTTCACGATCGATGACGCCGTGGACCTCGTCCGCGTCACAGACCCGCGCATCTCCCCCGATGGCACGCGCGTCCTGTACACGCGCGAGACGCTGGATTGGAGTGACAACGACCGGGACGACCGGTTGTGGATGGTCCGGTCGGACGGCACCGATCCGCGGCCCTTCACCTCGGAGGAGGGAGACGGGGGTGCGCGGTGGTCCCCCGACGGACGGTGGATCGCTTTCCTCCGCGATACGGATTCGGATGATGTCGGCGCCGGTTCGGACGACACCGGGCCGGTTCGCGAGCTCTTCCTCATCCGGTCCGATGGCGGGGAAGCTCGGCAGCTGACCCATCGCGCCACCTCGATCCAGAGATACGCGTGGGCTCCCGACTCGCGGCACCTCTACTTCGTGGCCGACGACACGCTGGCCACGACGGCCGCCGACTCGCTTCGGGCCGGCTACGACGGGGTGCGCGTCGACGAAGGCGCCAACGGCCAGGAGCGCCGGAGGTGGTCCAACCTGTGGCGCGTGGATGCCGACCCCGACTCGGCCGCCGAGCGCCCCCTGACCTCGGGCCACCGCATGGTCGGAGAGGTGGCGCCGTCGCCCGATGGGAAGTACGTGGCGATCACGGTGAGGTCGGAGAATCACCGCAACGACGACTACCGCTCCGAGGTGGCGCTGGTCGACGTCTCGGATGGCGAGATCCGCCGTATCACCCACAACGAGGCGCCGGAGTCCGACCTGGCCTGGTCGTCCGATGGGGCCATCCTCAGCTGGATGGCGCCGGATACGGCCTCCTGGGCGCTCGCTCAGGGCAACCTGTACGCCATGGAGGTGGCCGGGGGCTCGGTCCGCCGGCTCGCCCCGACCTTCGAGGGTGCCATCGGGTCGTACGCGTGGTCGCCCGATGGCGCGATCGACTTCACCGCCCAGGTCCGCACCACGGCAGAGCTGTACCGTCTCGACCCACGGTCGGGCAGGGTGCAGCAGGTGAGTCGGCTGGAGGGCGTGGTGGACGCACCCACCTGGTCCGCGGACCATCGGCGGATGGCCTTCACGCTGAGCACGCCCACCGTCCCGGGGGACGTCTACGCCGCGACGGTCGAGCCCTTCCGGACTCGTCGCCTGAGCCGGGCCAACGCCGATGTCGAGGGCCTCGACCTGGCGAGGCCGAGCGTGGTCGGCTGGAAGAGCGCCGACGGACAGGAGGTGGAAGGCCTCCTGTACACGCCGCCCGAGGAGAGCGGCTGGAAGGCGCCGGGACCCCTGGTGCTGGACATCCACGGCGGTCCGGCGGGCAGCTTCACGCAAACGTTCGATGCCCACGCCCAGATCCTGGCGGCGTACGGTTACGCCGTGCTTCAGCCCAACGTGCGGGGCTCTTCGGGATACGGCGATGCGTGGCTGCGGGCCAACGAGCACGACATCGGCGGGGGCGACTACCGGGACCTGATGTCCGGCGTGGACACCCTGGTCCGGCGGGGCGTCGCGGCGGCGGACTCCCTGGCCCTGACCGGCTGGAGCTATGGGGGGATCCTGGGCGGCTGGGTCCTCACGCGTACCACGCGCTTCGCGGCGGCCAGCCTGGGAGCGATGGTGGCCGATTGGCCCGCGGAGTACGGGCCTGGCTTCCACTTCGATGTGGTGCGCTGGTACCTGGGTGGAGATCCGTGGTCCAACGGCGCCTTCTGGCGAGAGCGCTCGAGCTTCTGGCACGTGGATAGGGTGCGGACGCCAACGCTCCTCTTCCACGGCCGGGAGGACCGAACCGACACGCCGATGCAGTCGATGAACTTCCACGCGGCGCTGCGGCACTTCGGGGTCCCGAACCGGCTCATCGTGTTTCCGCGGGAGCCCCACGACTTGCGAGAGCCCCACCACCAGAGGACACGCTTCGTGGAGGAGCTGCGCTGGTTCCAGCGATGGGTGCGCGGACGGAACGAGTGGCGGCCGCCGCCGCGGTAGGTATGGCCCTTGCCGGTCCATGGTGGACCAGCGCCCCGCCGGAGTGGTCGCGCGTCACGGGGGACCGGAGAGAACGGTGGACGATGCAAGGGAGATCGCAGTGAGCCTGAACGTCGCGCAGAAGCTGATCGAGTCGCACCTGGTCGAGGGCGACATGGTGCCGGGGGAAGAGATCGGCCTGAAGATCGACCAGACGCTGACCCAGGACGCCACGGGGACGCTGGTCATGCTGGAGCTCGAGGCGATGGGACTCGACCGGGCCCGCACCGAGCTCTCGGCCCAGTACGTGGATCACAACCTGATCCAGGAGGACAACCGAAACCCGGACGATCACCTGTTCCTCCAGAGCGCCTGTCGGCGGTTCGGCCTCTGGTACAGCCGGCCGGGGAACGGCGTCAGCCACCCGGTTCACCAGGAGCGCTTCGGCGTGCCTGGAAAGACGATGGTGGGCTCGGACAGCCACACGCCGGCCGCGGGGGCGATCGGCATGCTGGCCATCGGATCCGGAGGCCTGGACGTGGCCATGGCCATCGCTGGCGAGCCCTACTACGTGAAGATGCCGGAGATCTGGGGAGTACGGCTCACCGGGAGGCTCCCCGACTGGGTGAGCGCCAAGGACGTGATCCTGGAGATGCTCCGACGCCACGACGTGGACGGCGGCGTGGGCCGGATCCTCGAGTACCACGGCCCCGGCCTGGCCGCGCTCTCGGCCATGGATCGGCACGTGATCGCCAACATGGGGACCGAGCTCGGCGCCACCACCACCGTCTTCCCCTCCGACGACGAGGTTCGGCGCTTCCTCGCCTCACAGGGTCGCGAAGACGCCTGGACCGAGATCCTGCCGGACCCCGATGCCACCTACGACGTCGAGGAGGAGATCGACCTCTCGGAGCTCGTGCCGCTCATCGCGAAGCCCTCCAGCCCGGGCAACGTCGTGCCCGTGTCCGAGCTGGCCGGCGAGTCGATCTCGCAGGCCTACATCGGGTCCTCGGCGAACCCCGGTTACCGGGATTTCGCGGTGGCGGCGGAGATCGTGAAGGACCGGCAGATCCACCCCGAGGTATCCTTCGACGTCAACCCGACGTCGCGGCAGATCCTCGAGAACCTCGATCGCGACGGCCACCTGCTCTCCCTCATCCATGCCGGCGCCCGCATCCACCAGGCCGGCTGCAACGGCTGCATCGGGATGGGCCAGGCGCCGGCCACGGACACGCGCAGCCTGCGGACCGTGCCCCGGAACTTCCCCGACCGCTCGGGGACGAAGGACGACCGGGTCTACCTGGTGAGCCCCGAAACCGCGGCCGCCTCCGCTCTCATGGGCGTGATCACCGACCCGCGCACGCTGGAAGTGGAGCTGGGCCTCTCCTATCCCCGGGTCTCCGATCCGGGGGAGCCGATCCTCAACACCCGCTCGCTCCAGGAGCCGCCGCCGGCCGAGGCCGCGCGGGAGGTGGAGCTCCGGAAGGGCCCCAACATCGTGTCACTCCCCGACCTGGATGGGCTGCCCGATGTGCTGGAGCTGCCGGTGAACTTCAAGGCGGCCGACAACATCTCGACCGACGAGATCCTGCGCGCCGGAGCGGAGGTGCTCCCCTTCCGTAGCAACATCCCCGAGATCTCGAAGTTCGCCTTCGACGTGGTCGACCCGGACTACTACGACCGGGCGATGGCGACGCGCGACGAGGGCGGCCACGCCGTGGTCGGGGGCTTCAACTACGGCCAGGGCTCGAGCCGCGAGCACGCGGCCCTCGCTCCCCGCTACCTGGGACTGCGGATGGTGCTGGCCAGGAGCTACGCCCGCATCCACTGGCAGAACCTGGTGAACTTCGGCGTCCTTCCGCTCACCTTCGAGGATCCGGATGACTATGACCGCATCGAACGGGCCGACGTCCTCCGGGTGGAAGACCTGCACGAGGGCCTGGGGACGGGCCCGGAGGTGACGGTGCGGAACGTCACGAAGGACGAGAGTTACTCCGCCCGCCACGACCTGTCGCCCCGGCAGGTCGAGTTCCTGCGCGAGGGGGGGCAGATCGCCTGGATGAAGCGCCGGCTGGCCGGCCGGGCGGTGAGCTAGCGCGAGGAGAGACCCGCCGGTGGAGCTTTACCTGGCCCGTCATGCCGACGCCCTGCACGGGAGCCCCGACGCGGAGCGTCCACTTTCCAGGCGCGGTCGTGAGGAGGCGGCCCGTGTGGCCCGCGCGCTGGCGGCGGCGGGGGTGCGGCCGGCCGCGATCTGGCACTCGCCCGCGCGCCGCGCCCGCGAGATGGCCGAGCTACTGGCAGCCCGGACGGAGCCCGCGGTGGGGCTCGTGCCGCGCGTCGAGCTCGCCTCCATGGCCGATCCGCTCGATGTGCTCCGCCTGGTGCGGCCGGAACCGGGTCCGCTCCTCCTGGTCGGTCACCTTCCGCACCTGGAGCGCCTGGCCTCGCGGCTCCTGACGGGAGATCCGGCGGCGGACATCGTACGGATCGTGAAGGGCGGGGTCCTTGGCCTGGAGAGTCCGGACGGCTATCGCTGGCGCCTGGACTGGTACGTGACTCCGGAGCTGCTCCGGGAGGATCAGCGCGCCACCTGAAGGAGGAGGAAGCTGGCCACGCTGAAGTAGATGACCAGCCCCGTCACGTCGACCAGCGTGGCCACGAAGGGTGCCGAAGCGCTGGCCGGGTCGAAGCCCAAGCGGCGGAGCAAGAAGGGAAGCATGGAGCCCGCCATGGTCCCCCACGTGACCACTCCCACGAGCGCCAGCCCGACCGTGAGGGCGACCAGCGGATAGTGGGGCCCGTAGTCGTACAGGCCTGCGAACTGCCACACCAGGATGCGCAGGATCCCGATCGCGCCCAGGATCGATCCCAGAGTCAGCCCGGATCGGAGCTCCCGCCACGCCACCTTCCACCAGTCGCGCAGGCGCACTTCGCCGAGGGCGAGCGCCCGGATCACCAGCGTGGTGGCCTGCGAGCCCGAGTTCCCCCCGCTCGAGATGATGAGCGGAACGAACAGCGCCAGCACGACCGCCTGGGCGATCTCCCCCTCGAAGTGGCCCATCGCCGTGGCCGTGAGCATCTCGCCCAGGAAGAGCGCCGACAGCCACCCGGCACGCTTGCGGACCATGTGGAAGAACGGACTCTCCATGTAGGGGGAGTCGAGGGCCTCGGAACCACCGATCCGCTGGATGTCCTCGGTCTGCTCCTCCCGGATCGCATCGGCGATGTCGTCGAACGTCACGATGCCCTTGAGGGTACCGTCGTCGGCCACCACGGGGAGGGCCAGGAGGTCGTGCTCCCGGTACAGGTGCGCCACCTCCTCCTGGTCCATCGTCTCGGGCACGGTGACCACGTCGCGCCGCATGATCTCCTCGACGCGCCGGTCGGTGGGGGACTCGAACAGGTCTCGGAAGGAGAGGACGCCCAGGAGCCGCTGCGCCGAGTCCAGCACGTAGATGTAGTAGATGGTCTCGAGCTGGGCGGCCTGCCGCCGCAGGTAGGCGAACGCCTCGCCCACGTTCATGTCCGGCCGCACCCGGGCGAAACGGGGGCTCATGAGGCCGCCCGCCACGTCCTCGGCGTAGGCCAGGAGCGCCGTGACCTCCTGCCGCGTGGTGGGATCCAGGAGACCCAGGAGGGCACGCCCCTCCTCGGGCGCCGCCTCCTGCACCAGGTCGGCGGCGTCGTCGGGCGGCAGGAGCCGCATCCACACCATGCGCTCGGAGGTGGGAAGGCCGGTGACCAGCTCGGCCTGCTCGCGCGGGTCGAGCGAGAGAAAGAAGTCGTCGGCGACCGAGCGGGGGAGGCGCCGGAACGCCTCCACACGCTCCGCGGCGTCGAGCGCGGGCCAGCTCTCCCACAGCTCGATGGCCTCGCCGCGCTCGGAGTCGGGCGTGGGGATCTGCGTACCGACCATGGGTCCTCCGCCGCTCCGGCCCGGTCCTCTCACTCGCCCCGCGTCGCCTCCCGAAGATCGGCCGAGGACGGTCCGCTCAGCCTCGGGCGAGCCGGGTTCCGGTCTCCCGGAGCGCCTCGACGATCCGCGACCCGTGGTGACGGCCGTTCTCGATGAAGATCCGGTTGGCGTCGTTGCCGGCGGTGAGCACCCCGGCCACGTAGACGCCCGGCACCCGGGTCTCCAGCGTATCCGGGTCGTGCTCCGGCCGTCCGCTCTCCGGGTCGATCGGCACGCCGAGATCGCGCAGGAGCGTGGGCTCCGCGTGCCAGCCGGTCATCGCGAATACCCAGTCGTTCGGGATCTCCTCCCGCGAGCCCTCGGCGACGTCCAGGAGCGTCACCGCGCCGGGCGTGATCCGCTCCACCCGCGTCCCCCAGAGCACCCGGATCTGCCCCTTCTCGAACCGGTTGCGGATGTCCGGCAGGACCCAGGGCTTGACCCCGCGGTCGAGCTCCCGGGCGAAGTGGACGAAGGTGACCCGGGCGCCGGCTCGCCACAGCTCGAGCGCTGCCTCGACGGCCGAGTTGCCACCGCCCACCGTGAGGACGTCCTGGTTCCAGTAGGGGTGGGGCTCGTCGTACCGGTGCTTCACCTTGGGGAGGTCCTCGCCCGGGACGCCCAGCGGGTTCGGGGCGTCGAAGCTCCCCGTGGCCACGACCACGGCGCGGGCGGCCGTGCTCCGCTCCTCGCCGCCCCGGGAACGGCTCCGGATGCGGAAGTCTCCCTTCTCGCCGTCAATCGCGAGGACCTCCTCGAACTGCCTCACGTCGAGCGAGAAGTACTCGGCCGCTCGCCGGTAGTAGGCCAGGGCCTGCTCGCGGGTGGGCTTGCCGCGCTCGATCGGAAAGGGCAGCCCGCCGATCTCGAGCTTCTCCGCCGTGCTGAAGAAGGCGATGTAGGGCGGGTACTCCCGCACGATGGTGGCCGTCAGCGGGCCGCGGTCGAAGATCCGGCAGCGGAGGCCCGCCTCCCGGGCGGCCGCGCCCACGGCCAGCCCGCACGGTCCCGCTCCGATCACCACGAGGTCCAGCACGTCTTCGCTCATCGAGTCTCGTCACCTGTATGAAGCGGGCGCAGCGATCCGAACGCGTAGCGCCAACCGAATCGGTCCAGGAGCTCCAGGAGCCGGCGCACCGGGAGCCCCATCACGCTGAAGTAATCGCCTTCGATCCCCTCGACCAGCGCCGCCCCCCGGCCCTGGATCCCGTAGGCCCCCGCCTTGTCGAGCGGCTCGCCCGTGGCTACGTACTCCTCGATCTCACGTTCCCCCAGCGCCCGGAATCGCACCCGCGTGGACTCGACCGCCGACTCGGTCCGCTCCGGCGTGGCGAGGGCGATCCCCGTGTACACCACGTGCTCCCGGCCCGACAGGCGGGCGAGCATGGCGGAAGCCTCGGCGGCCGAGGCCGGCTTGTTGAGGATTGCCTCGCCCAGGGAGACGATCGTGTCACAGGCCAGGACCGCGGCGCCCTCGCGGGCGGCCGCACGAGCCTTGGCCACGGCCAGGCGCTCGGCGGCCTCGGCGGCCGACTCGCCCTCGAGGAGATCCTCGCCCAGGTCGGCCGGTCGCACGTCGAAGACCAGCCCGAGGCGGCGGAGGATGTCGGCCCGGCGCGGTGATCGCGAGGCGAGGACGAGATGTGGTACCTCCCCGCCTCCGGTCATGGGGTCGCCGGGCGGCGGGTCCGGCGGCCGGACGGCCGGCCCTTGCCGCGACCGGTCCGGGGGCGGCTCACCCGGTCGCACCGGCCAGGACCGGCGCCCGGAGCCGCGAGATCCCGTGCGTCTCCATCCAGGCGCGGAAGTCGGTGATCGCTCGCTCCGCCAGCGCCTCGCGGCGGGCCCGGCGGTCGCGGACCCGCTCGGCCAGGGCGTCCACCAGCCCCCAGTTGGAGTTCATTGGCTGGAAGTCGGCCGGGTCGGCCTCTCGCAGGTGGCGCATCAGTGCGCCCAGCATGGTGGTGGCAGGCGGCAGCGCGGGCTCGAGCCCGCGCATGAGCCGGTCCAGCGTCACGGCTGCCAGCAGGCCGCTGGCGGCCGACTCCACGTACCCCTCCACCCCGGTGAGCTGCCCGGCGAAGACGAGGCCGGGACGGTCCGGCGGCGATCCCCACGGCGTGAGCCGGGCGGGGAAGTTCAGGTAGCAGTTCCGATGGATCCCTCCCCAGCGCAAGAACTCGGCCCGCTCGAGGCCGGGAATGAGCCGGAACACCCGGCCCTGCTCGCCGTGCCGCAGCCGCGTCTGGAAGCCCACCAGGTTCCACATCCGGCCGCCGCGGTCCTCCCGTCGGAGCTGGACCACCGCGTGCGGGCGGCGGCCGGTGCGGGGGTCGGTGAGCCCGATCGGCTTCATGGGACCGAAGCGGAGGGTCTCCCGGCCCCGCGCGGCCATCACCTCGATGGGGAGACAGCCCTCGAAGTAGGGGATGCCCTCCCAGTCGTGACCCGGGTAGAGGTCGGCCGCCATCAGCGCGTCGATGAACCGCTCGTAGGCTTCCCGGTCCATGGGACAGTTCAGGTAGTCGTCCGACTCGCCGTAGCGCCCGGCGGTGAACGCCACGGATTCGTCCACCGAGTCACGGGCCACGATCGGGGCGATCGCGTCGAAGAACGCGAGTCCCTCGTCCCCGAGGAGCCCCCGGATCGCCTCCGAGAGCGTGTCGGAGGTGAGGGGGCCGGTCGCGAGGATGGCCGGGCCCCCGGGAAGTTCCCTCTGCTCGGACCGGACGACCTCGATCCGGGGGTGCGACTCGATCGCGTCGGTCAGCGCGCGGGCGAAGCGGTCCCGGTCCACCGCGAGGGCGGACCCCGCCGCCACACGGGCGCTCTCGGCGCATGCCAGGAACAGGGATCCCAGGGCCCGCATCTCCCGCTTGAGCTCCCCGTGCGCGTGGGCCGGCTCGTCGCTCTTGAAGGAGTTGGAGCATACCAGCTCGCCCAGGAGCGCGGTCCGGTGCGCCGGCGTGCCGTGCTCCGGACGCATCTCCACCAGCCGGACCCGGTGGCCCCGCTCGGCCAGGCTCCACGCCGCCTCGGGGCCGGCCAGGCCGCCCCCGACGACGGTGACCGGCTCGCTCACGGTGCCCGGGAAGCTCCCGGACCGCCGTCGCCCCGGACCGGGGCGACCGGCCGTCGCGTCGGGCTCATCCGCCGGAGTCGGCGCCGGAAGCGCCGCCGCGGTAGCGCTGGAACCAGCCCAGGATGTAGGCGGTCTTGGCGATCAGATTGCTGGGCTTGCCCGCGATCTCGTGCGTGGCGTCGGGGATCCGCACCATGACCGACGGGACCTTCTGCAGCTTGAGCGCCTGGTAGAACTGCTCCGCCTCGCCGTCGGGCGTACGGAGATCCTCTCCGCCCGTCATGATCATGGTCGGCGTCTTCACGTGACCGGCGTAGGTGATCGGAGAGTGCTCCATGTAGTTCTGGAGGTTGTCCCAGGGATACCCGGCGAACCAGTACTTGAGCCCGAACACGGACATGTCCGCGGTGAGCACCCAGCTGTACCAGTTGATCACCGGCTTGGCCACGACCGCCGCCCGGAAGCGTGTCGTGTGACCCACGGTCCACGCAGTGAGGACGCCGCCGCCCGAGCCGCCGGTGACGTACAGGCTGTCCGGGCTCACGTACCCCTTCTGGACCACCGCGTCGACGCCGGACATGAGGTCCTCGAAGTCGTGGTCCGGGTAGTCCAGGTGGATCGCGTTGCCGAACTTGGCGCCGTAGCTCGTCGAGCCCCTCGGATTCAGGTACAGCACCACGTAGCCGCGTGCGGCGTAGAGCTGGTCCTCCGCGGCGAAGCGGTCCCCGTAGTTCAGGTAGGGTCCGCCGTGGATCTCGAGGATGAGGGGGTACTCGCGCGAGGCGTCGAAGCCGGGCGGCTTGAGGATCCAGCCCTGGATCTCCTGGCCGTCGTAGGAGGACTTGAAGTCGATCTCCTCGCCCGTGGCCAGGGACCGGTGGCCCAGGAGGTCATCGTTGAGGCGCGTGAGCCGGCGTACCGCACCCGGCCCGCCCCTGCGACTTCCGACGGCCACGTCCGCGGGGTGATCGAAGCTCGACTGCGTGAAGGCGAAGCGCCCGGTCGCGGGCGAGACGCTGAACGAGCCACCCGGGTAGGGGCGGCCGATCGACAGCCCCCCCACGTGCTCCGCGAGGACGGTCACCTTCCCGTCCAGGGCCACGAATCCGACTTTCGTGTCGCCGTGGTCGTCGTACTGTACGAACAAGCCGCTGCCGTCCTTCGCCCACGTGGGGTTCCCGACGCTCCGGTCGAAGTCACCGGTCACCAGGTGGGAGCCCGTTCCGTCCGCGTCCATCACGTACAGCCGTCTGACCTGGTAGCCCTGGTAGCGCTCGTCGTAGCCCACGTAGGCGATCTTCGAGCCATCGGGCGAAACGGCCGGCGCCGCGTCCGGTCCGTGACGGCTGGTGAGGGCGCGGACGGGGCCGCCGTCCACCGGCACCGAGTAGATGTCCGAGTTGCCGGGGTCGTAGGCCGCGTCCTCGTGCCGGTCGCCCGAGAAGACGAGCGAGCGGCCATCGGGCGTCCACTCCGGCGCCCCGTCGTCGTAGGGCCCGTCGGTCACCTGGCGGGGCGTCCCCCCCTCGGCCGGGAGGACGAACACGTGCGTGTGCCCGCGGGGCAGGAGTCCCCGGCCGTTGAGGCGCCAGGTCACCCGGTCGATGACGTGGATCTCGGGCCCCCAGTCGGCGCCCTTCGGAGGTGAGGGCATGTCGGCCGCTATGTTCGGCGCCGGCTCGCCCGGTACGAACATGGCGAAGGCCAGGCGGCTCCCGTCCGGTGACCAGGCCAGCCCCCGCGGTGCGTGCTGCAAGCGGGCCAGCACCGCCTCCTGTCCGGTGTCCATCCACCGCACCCGGATTTCGGCTTCCTCCTCGTCATGGGCCACGTAGGCCAGCTGCGAGCCATCCGGAGACCAGGCGGGGGCGGACGCGTCCCGCGAGCCGTCCGTGAGGGCCCGCAGGCCCGAGCCGTCCGATCCCACCACCCACAGGCTCGAGCGCTCCCGGTCCTTCATGACGTCGAAGCCGGTTCGCACGAAGGCGATCGTGGAGCCGTCGGGGGAGATCTGCGGGTCGCCGGCCCACTCCAGGTCGAACACATCCATGTAGGCGAAGCGCTGGGTGTCGGCCGGCGCGGCCCGGAGGTGCGCCGACGGCGCTGCGGTCATGGCGCGCGCGGCCGGAGCGGTCACGCCAGGCGCGGCCGGAGAGGAGACGACCAGCGCGAAGGTGGCGATGAGCGTGGTGAGGCTCATGGTGTCTCTCCTTGCGGGATCACGGAACCGTCGAGCGCCCGGACGCCGGGGCCGGCGGTCGGGGTGGCGCACGCGAGCTCGAACCGTGCGCGGGCCCCCTGCCGGGCTTCGTAGTAGCGGGTGGGTCGGCGCCCGTGCAAGGTCGGGGGCCGCCCCGATCCTGACCGGCGGGCCGCCGGATCAGCGCAGCACGACTTCCATACCGTCGTGCGCGAACCGGGCTGCCACGCCCCGCTCGGCGGCCATCTTCCGGAGCCGGGCCCCGAGCGTCCGCTCGTCGCCCTTCACGATCTGGGATCCGCAGTGCGTGAAGATCGCGCGCGGGACGCCCTCCTTCTGGCACCAGGTGAGCTGCGTGCGGACCGGGGCGTGGCCGATGAGCCGCTCGCCGCGGCGGCGCACCATGGGACGCTCGAGCGTGGCGCCGTCGCCCACGTAGACTTTCGCGCCCGCCAGCGCCGCCGGTCGGTCGTGGATGTAGACCAGGTCGGGGGCGTAGAAGAGGGTGACCCGGCCGGCGCTGATTCGGTAGCCGACGGCCGGGCACCGTGTGGAGTGCTCGACCGGGAACGCCTCGAACGTGAGGCCACGGACGGTGAACGGTCGGCGCGGCTCCACCCGGCGCGGCTCCCGGAGGCCCCAGCCCTCCATGGTGGCCCACGACTCGTCCGTCGCCCACACCGGGCAGGGTGCACCGTCCTCGAGTCCGAACGCGTGGTCGGGATGCGCGTGTGTGATCACGATGGCCCGCGGCGCGAGCTCGTCCAGGTGCCCGCGCCAATCCTCGCCGCAATCCACCAGCACGGAGCGCCCTTCATAGGCGACCTGCAGGCACGAGTGGCGGTGGTGCCGGCGCGTCGAAGCGTCGATGTAGCCGCGGGTGCCAGGAAACGTGAGTTTCACCACGGGGCCGGGACTGGAGGGGACACGCGGGTGGCCGTCCGACCGGAGCCGACGGCGGCAGCCGCATCCCGCAGCGTGGCCCGGCCCGCGACTCGGATCCCGCTTTCCGGGGGACAGACATGAGCGAAGCCGAGACCCGAACCGTTCTCATTACGGGCGCCAACGCGGGGATCGGGCGCTCGGCCGCCGGGATCCTGGCGGCCGGGGGCGCCCGCGTGCTCCTCCTGTGTCGCGACTCCGGCCGGGGCGAGGAAGCGCGTGAGGCCATCGCGGAGCTGGCCGCC
>Ga0307419_10001211_pt1 | contig 13380 bp, 10 predicted proteins | sample SalMarWE160230MG_2_FD_202512 | JGI IMG/M metagenome (GOLD analysis project Ga0307419, IMG submission 202512) | Salt marsh sediment microbial communities from the Plum Island Ecosystem LTER, Massachusetts, United States - WE1602-30 | ecosystem: Environmental > Aquatic > Marine > Intertidal zone... | reverse complement strand
TCTTGCCGACCTGTCTAGGTCCGCCGACAAATACCATCTTATTTTGCAGGTCTTCTTTTACTGGTTTTTTCAAATAACGTGTCTGGATTTTCGCCATGGTGAAATAGACATAACACGATTTTACTCATGAGTAAAGTAGATTATGGGTGACTTTACTCATTTTCATAAAAAATGGAACAAATAGAAATTTTACACTCTTGACAGAGCAGAAGGCGATTGAGATTATTATCTTAATTGTTTTTTCATTTTTTTGGAGCCTTGATGAATTGCGGGAAGATGTGATATTTGAAAATTTTTAAACACGGCCGTGCCGTATCAGGCGAAAAGCAGCGACTCAGGGAGGGATAAAAATGCCATATTTTCTAAGCCCGAAGGTGCTCTTTGGCAAAGGTGCATTGGAAAGGTTAGGACCCGAAATTGAAGGCAAGGGCAGTAAGGCAGTGCTGATTACGGATAACACGATGGTAAGGTTTTGCCAAAGGCTTGTGGAAACCTTCAAAGACGCGGGATATGAAATAGAAGTCTGGGATGGAGCAAAACAAGAACCTTCGGTTGATGTTGCCCTTGCGGCAAGTAAGGTCCTTCTCGATTTTGAGCCTCAATGGGTTATCGGCTTCGGCGGAGGATCTGCCATAGACACTGCAAAGGCGGCATGGGTCCTGTATGAAAGACCGGACATGGCCGGCAAACCTATTCTCCCCAAGGTCAAATTAGACCTGCGGCAAAAGGCAAAGTTCTTATCCGTTCCTACCACAAGCGGCACGGGCGCGGATGTCACGTGGGTAGCGGTACTAACGGACAAGGCAAAGCACCAAAAAAAGATATTTGCCCACAATGACATAGTCCCTGATATATCGGTCCTGGACCCGGAGCTTACAGCCGGGATGCCTAACGAGCTGACTGCAAGCACGGGGATTGATGTCATAGGCCATTCCGTGGACGGCTATACCTCCAGGCAGCAAACCGACTTCAGCGACGGGCCCTGTCTCCAGGCCATGAAAATGGCCTTTGAGTGGCTTCCCAAGGCCTACAGGGACGGAAGCGATCTCGTAGCCAGGGAGAAAATGCAGAATGCAGCCACCATAGCCGGATTAGGATTCGGCAACAGTAACACCGGTCTTTCCCATGCCCTGGCCCATTCGGCGGGAGCCGTATTTCATATCCCCCACGGACGGGTTGTGGGGATAGCCCTGCCCTATTCTTTGGAGTATATTTCTTCAAATCCGCCTTACCCAAATGCACCTGATCCGGTTGAGAGACTCGATACCGCTGCCAGGTTTGTAGGAATCAATGCCGATTCAGCTCAAGAGAGGATACAAAAACTTATTTTGAAAATAAGGGATCTTGAAAGAGAAATTGGGGAACCCCTAAGCCTGAAGGAGGCCGGCATCACAGAGAATCAGATGAAGGAAGAGATGGAGACCTTAATGAATGTCGCCGGTGCCGATCCCAACATGTATACAACGCCATGCGAGTGTAAAGAGGAAAATCTCAGGCAGCTTTTTCAGGATATGTGGGGTGGGATTTTTACTCTTCATCCGTGATACCCGCAAGATATTTGACAATATCCTTTTTAGATTCAAGATCATATTCCGAGCGGATTCCGATCTTTTCCATTACAGGGGAGCCCCCGCCATGTACCCCTGCATACTGTGCCCAACCGCCTATGGCCGAACAGGAAAAATCCGAAATAAACCGATAAATCCGATGCAGTTTTTCAGCGGAAATTCCGGGTTTACGACCGATGTACTTTTCCAGATCAGGTGCGGTTTCCGGATTTAACCAATCCTCTTCGGTGGGGAGAGTTGAAGGAAGGCCCCCGGCTATTGACGCCAGGATGTCATATTCATGGTAAATATTGGTACCTGCCAGATATCTTCCCGTATTGGAATATACGAATTTGGGAGTATAGATACCGGAGGAGGTTTTTTTCGCCTTTGCCGCAGCCGCTATGCCGGAGGCATAGACTAACTCGGCAATGATCATCAATTCGGTCAATTCATCCACGATATGCGGGGCCTTACCTACGCCGCTGTACTCTGCAACAAGGGCCGTTGCCCCCATGATAATATCGGTAACGGCCGGTTTACACCCGCAATAGGAATGGCGATGAAATCCGGCAAATGTAAGGGCCAGCCTGCCGGCGAATTCCCATTCTCCGCACATAAATACCCGGTCCCAGGGCACAAGGACATCGTCGAAGACCACCACGGAATCTGCTACGCCGTATGTATTATACGGGGCCTTCAGCTCTATCCTCGGCCTGGGCGCAACAACACGGGATATAATCCTGACACCATCCGTATCAGCCGGTATGGCAAACGAGACCGCCCAATCGCCCTCTTCTTTTGTCATGCTCCGGGTAGGAAGCACCAGGTGCTCATCAACGTACGGTCCCATTGTAATGTTGTTTTTGGCACCCCGGACCACGATCCCTTTATTGGTTTTTTTCACCACACGGACATAAAGATCCGGATCCTCCTGCTGGGACGGTCTTGACTTTCTGTCTCCTTTTACATCTGTCTGGGCTGTACTTCCCACAAGATCATTGGCCTGATAGTATTTCAAGAACTCAATGAAATTATCATGGTATTTGGTCCCTTTGGCCTCATCAATCTCCTTGGTAACGACCCCTATGGCATTCATGGTGTCCACCGCCATGCAGCGCTGGGTGCACCCTCCAACCCTGTGGCAGCACTTTCGCTTCATTTCCTGTTGCGTGTAAAGGTCTTCTATACTGAGATTGAGTGATGTGAAACGGTTGATTTCCTCGCCGGTGAGGTGTGAGCGGGTGCGAACAAGATCCTTTAATTCAGGATCATTGACGGCATCAAAGGTGAACCTTAGGGTGTTAATGGGAAGTTCAAGAATTGGGTCGTCCCGTCCTATTTTACTCCCATGGGCATAGACATTGGGTTTCATTTTCCTTAGTCGCTCAACATATTCTTCTGCGGTTTTGAGTGCCATGATGTTTTTCTCCTGAAGTTGTTATTCGCAATCGTTCGCCCCCATTGTCATTTCGAACCCCGCCGCAGGCGGGGTGAGAAATCTTATAAAATGCCGTATACAGTCAAGACATTATAAGATTTCTCCCTTCCATCCTCCGTAGCAAAGCTACTGCGGAGGACGGGTCGGTCGAAATGACTGAAAGATGGGCAGGAATGAATTATTATAGTTGATATGACATCCTGTTTCCAAAATAGGGTAAATGTAGGGTTTACGATTTAGTAGATAATGTCAAGTTGATAAGTCATGATCCACGAATTCCTCTTGCTTGACAGGATCGAGCTTCTCACATATTTTGAAGCAGTTTAGCAAAAATCGATTTGAAGGTAACATTTTTCAGAATCGTATGACACATAAGGAGGGGAAATGAATAAAGAAGAAAAGGCATTCAAGGTTGCAGCTATTCAATTATCCCCGGTCCTGTTTGATCGGGACGGTACTACGGAAAAAGCCATAAAGGCTATTGGTAAATGCGGCCAAGAGGGGATCAGACTTGCAGTTTTCCCTGAGACCTTTATCCCCCATTATCCTTATTTCGCCCGGGTACAGCCTCCGGCAGTTATTGCCGAACTTCACGGGAAGCTTTATGAACAGGCCGTTGATATCCCCGGACCTGTTACGAACGATGTAGGGTCGGCCGCGAAAAAGTCAGGAACAGTTATAGTTATGGGTGTAAACGAAAGGGATGGGGGCAGCCTTTACAACACCCAGATCGTATTTGATTCCGATGGTTCCCTCCTGGGAAAAAGGCGCAAGATCATGCCCACCTTCCACGAACGAATGATCTGGGGATGGGGAGACGGAAGTGGCCTGAGGGTCTTTGAAACGGCGGTAGGTCGTATCGGGGCCTTGATCTGCTGGGAACACTTTATGCCCTTAGCACGTTACGCCCTTATGGCAGAAAGAGAGGAGATCCATTGTTCGCACTTCCCTGGTTCCATGGCAGGCGATTCCATGTCCAGGCAGATTGATGCCGCCATCAGGCATCATGCCATGGAATCGGGGGCATTTGTCGTCAATGCCACCGGCTGGCTCACTGATAAACAAAGGTCCGAAATCTGCACTGACGAATCTCTTATAAAATATCTGAGGGGTGGCATATGCACTGCTATTGTGAATCCCTATGGTCTATACCTGGCCGGGCCTCTGCCGGAAGGTGAAGATATGGCCGTAGCCGAGATCGACCTGAAATCAATTGTTAGACGGAAGAATGTGCTTGATACGGTTGGCCATTATTCCCGGCCTGATATCCTGAGACTCTTGATTGACAGATCTGCCAGGAAAATAGTTGAGGATATGGGTCCTGATTTTCAGCAACTGTCTGATAAACATGACGAACCGGACTTCGGTTAGTATTGTGTTCCGGAAATAACACCAGGACTGCTGATAGAAAATATTAAAGGCATAGGCACGGATTATCCAGGACCGGTATTCATTGAGCCTGATTACAGGTTCTTTGTTGACAACGGCCGGACAGCAGAAGAGACAATTGACTTTGTCTTGCAGTTGCTCAAGAAATTTGGAAACGAACCGGAAGACATATTAGGCTTCTTTAAAATGGTATATAAGAGTCATGATGTGGTCTTTGCCTTGATTTACGGAAGCGCTGTAAATCCAAATGCACCACCTTCTGAAATAGAAGATGTGGACATTCTTATTTCAACGCGAAACAAAAAATTTCTTTATCACTGGGATCAGCCCAAGGGCACGGAAATACGTTATCTGTTTGTTTCGGAGATAGAGAATTATCTGACGGTGGAAAAAAGGTTCTTCTTACCTGTATTCAGCAAGGAGTATAACTCCCTGGGAGGAATCTTTGCAAACGGATTTCTGGCAATCAAGTTTTCTAAGGAACTGGAAAACATAATACATGGCGTAAGGCGGAATTTTCAAAAGATATATGTCAAGGCACTTTCACAGATTGTGGAGAACGACTGCAAAAAGAGGATGGAAAAAAGGAATTTCGCTTCCAATGAAAAGAGGCAATACTCATTTTACGGAAGTGAACACCTTATCTCTCTTGATGGAGCCCGTTTAATGATAGATGAGTCTATAAAGCGAAAAAACATTCAACCAGGAAAAGCCCCGGCAATTACAAGAAGAATTCTGAAAAGAATTAAGTCAAGGCATGAATACGAGGGAAAACAACTAAAATAATGATTTTATACACCCTCCAAAGAGACTGTGTCGTAAGGTCATTGCGAGGAGCCCCACGCGACGAAGCAATCTCGTAAGGCCTCTTAATTAAGAAGATTGCCGCGCTCCCTTTGGTCGCTCGCAATGACCGGGACGGATTGTGACACAGTCTCAAACTATATAGGGTTTCAGATAATGATTTTGGCAAGGCCAGAGGGAGGTTTTCGAGTAAGGCGTACAATTTGGTACGTCGTCGAGAAAACCGACTGATAACGCAGTCCAAAATCTTTATCTGGAAGCCGATTCCTTAAGCGAGCCAGCGTTTCCTCCTGTGATAATGCTTCACATCCCTGTAACTCTTTTTTCCCACAGCAGTCAGCCCCAGGTAAAATTCCTTTACATCGGCATTGTCCTTAAGTGTCTCGGCATCCCCGTCCAGGACTACCCGTCCGTTCTCCATCACGTACCCGTACTCGGCATACTCAAGGGCCATGGCTGCATTCTGCTCGGCTAAGAGCATGCCCACCTTTTCTTCCTGATTGAGTCGGCGGATAATGCTAAATATCTCCGTTACAAGCAAGGGCGCCAGTCCCATTGAAGGCTCATCTAAGAGCATGATCCTGGGCTTTGCCATGAGGCCTCGTCCAATGGCGCACATCTGCATCTCTCCCCCGGAAATGTAACCGGTCTTTGCACTGCGGCGTTCCTTGAGACGGGGGAAATAGCTATAGACCTTCTCCAGGGCCTCTTTAGTCCCTTTTTTGTCTCGGCCTCTTGTATATGCGCCCGTTAGAAGATCATCTTCAACAGTCAAATGCTCAAAGGTGTGTCTGCCTTCCATTATCTGGATGACACCCATTTTTACTAAAGCGGGCGCAAACAGTTTGTCAACCCGCTTCCCGTCAAATTCCACGGTCCCCTTGGTCACCTCACCCCGCTCGGCCTTTACAAGGTTGGAAATCGCCTTCAAGGTCGTGCTCTTACCGGCGCCATTGGCACCAAGAAGTGATGCGATTTGTCCCTCATACACATCCAGGGAGACCCCTTTCAGCACCAGTATGACATGTTCGTAGATAACCTCAATGTTGTTGACCTTCAGTAAAGGAGCCTTTTCCATAGTCTTAAACACCTTTGTTTTTTCCTCCCTGCGAAAGTCATCCCTCACAAAAGAAAGGGGTTTGCAGGGAAATCCCCCTTGTTCCCCCCTTTACAAAAAGGAGGGATAAGGGGGAATTAATTCCTGGGATTAATCTACTTTTGAACAGTCTCTCGGGGTAATCCCTTTTTCTTTCGCATACTTGGCCGCGGATTCTTCAACCATTTTTCTCACATGGTCTTTCATAGGCTCTATGACATCTCCGGTATTGACCCACTTGCTGCCGTTCCATTGCTGAATAAAGATCATTCCTCCTCCCTCGTGATCCTCGCAGGAGGTTTTGATGGGCTGCATCAGACCTTCGGCCCCCATTTCTTTTATCCGCTCCTTGGTAATGTTCATGTGCTCCAGTGCCCAGCGCATCTCTTCAGGTGTGATGACTTTGACCCCAAATTTTTTATGTGCCGTGAGAATGGCTTCGTGCATGCTGATCGCCGTGACCACACCACGGTTATAATAGACGGAACCCACGCGGGTAAAGGAGATGTGTCCTTTCATGGCGCCGTAGACCTTATCCACAATCCGTTTGAGTAAAGGAAAATCCCTCCCGACACCGTGGAAATTGGTTGCATAATAGCCTTTAGCGGCTGGTCCGGCCGGCAGGACATCTTCTTCAGAACCGCACCACCATACACCCAGGATACGATTGGCGGGGAAGCCGAGCCTGGCCGCCTCTTTCAGCGGTACGGTGCAGGAAACACCCCAGTTCCGGTTGATAACCCAGTCCGCTTTAAAGCGGCGGGCGATGTCCATCCACTGTGCCTTCTGGTCGATGCCGGGCCAGGGCACGGGAAAATGCCTGAGTTCGAACCCGTACTTCTTGGATAGGGAATCCAGTATGGGCTTGGTCTCCTGGCCGTAGGCCACATCAATATGCAGGTTGGCGATCTTCAGGCCTTTAAGGTATTCGCCGATTTTACTCATGTCTTTGCCGTCCCAACCCTGCTTCGTGGCGATCCACTTGATCTTTGCAGTGTTCTGAGACCAGTAATTGGTAGGAAAGCAAAAGGCCCATTCGAAAACCCTCCCATCCGCTGCATCAGCCCGGCCATAGCCTTCAAATACGATGGGGATTTTATCCTCTATCCCTTTGGGGATTAAGGCATAAGATATCCCCGTGCTGATGGGATGTACGACAATCGGTTTGGGATCATGTGTCTTGACACGCTCGTAGCACTCGATACCCCGGGCAACATTATACGCTGATTCACATTCTTCCCATTCATACATGATGCCGTTGATACCGCCTTCAAGGTTCATCAACTCCATGAAGTCTTCCCAGCCGCCGCCGATCCCGCTACCGCCTGCTGCAAAGGGCCCGGTCCAATATGAAATAATGGGAATGTACTGCTTGAGGGGTTCCTTCTTTTTTTCTTCGGCAGCCATTGCCTGACCAGACATCATGACAAAACTGGCCGCTAAAACCAGGATAAAAAGTATAAACATTAGTTTGCGTCCCATGGTCATTTCCTCCTCCTTTAAGGGTTAATTAAATGTTTGAATTGACCTGTTTGCAGTTACAAAAACCGTTATAATATCTTGTTTTGTCGACAACCAATTTGTTGCATACTTATCAATTATCAGGGAAAGCCCGGCGAGATTGCTTCGGCTTCCTCCGTCAGCCTCGCAATGACAGGCGACGATTTCCAGTCTTCACAATAACGTTTTAGTTTTTAGTGTCATTGCGAGCGAAGCGAAGCAATCTCATATTTTATCATACAAATCCCGCCATTCTTTATTTACGCTATCAATAAGGTCATTCTTCTTTTGTCTTGGTCCACCCTTTATCTGTTTTTCTCTCAATATGGCGTTTTCAGGGTCATCGAAAATCTCATAATAGACAAGCTTTGTAATGTTGTATTTCTTAGTGAATCCATCAACCAGTTTTTCTCTGTGTTCATAGATCCTTCTTTTTAGGTTATTAGTTACGCCAGTGTAAATGACGGTATTATTTTTGTTAGTCATTAAGTAGACATAGTATTGCCCATTCATTTTATGAGATTGCTTCGGCTTCCTCCGTCAGCCTCGCAATGACGGGGGAGAAACCTTGCTCCTCGCAATGACAGGCGAGGAATTCGGCTTTTCATAATGACAGCAGACAAATCTTCTTTGCCCCTCACAAAGACATTTTCCTTTTTAATACGGAAACGGCCACAGCCGCATCTTGTCCTTGATGGTATGCCAGAGCCTGGCCATACCGTAGGGCTCCACAATAAGGAAAAGCACGATCAATCCACCAAATATGATCGCCTCAAGGTTGGATAAAATTTCACTGGGTACGACAGCCATGAAATTCCCCAATCCCTGGTTGATCCCTATCGGCAGCAGGACAAAGAAGCCGGCACCAAAAAATGAGCCGAGAATGGTTCCTAGTCCTCCGATAATGATCATGCCCAAAAGGGCAAAAGAAACCATCACATGGAACTCCTCGATATTGGCTGCGCCATAGTAACAGAATGTGATCAGCGAGCCTGAGATTCCGGCATAAAAGGTGCTGACGGCAAAGGCGATCAGCTTATCCTTGTACAGGTTGACACCGATGATCTCGGCCGCATAGTCCACATCACGGATAGCCTGCCAATTGCGCCCCAATTGGCCTCTGACGAGGTTCTTTGCAACGATGGCGAGCAATACCACCCAACCCAATGCCAGAAAGTATTTTTTAACAGGAGTGTTAATCAAAAATCCGAATATTTGCATATCAGGGGTTTCAACGGTTCCGAAGACAGCTCCACTGAGCCAGTGCCAGTGCACAATGATCCATTGTATAATGAACTGCGATGCCAATGTGGCGATGGCCAGGTAGAAACCCTTGATCCTCAAAGACGGCAGACCGAAAATGGTGCCCACGGCCGAGGAAATCAAGCCTCCCCCAAGAATGCTCGGAATGAGAGGAATGCCGTAGCGGCCATAAAGGATCAATGAGGCATAGGCACCCACGGCCATGAAGGCCGCATGCCCTAATGAGATCTGTCCTGCGTACCCTGCCAGGAGGTTGAGCCCGATGGCGGAAAGCCCGAAGCAGTAAAAGGGAATCATGATATTGGAAAGCCAATAGTCACTGGCAGTGAACGGTATGACTAAAAAGGCGAGGATCATCATTATGATGAACCCATAACGATCTAAAGGAATCGGAAAGATCGCCATATCGCTGGCGTAGCTATCCTTGTAGTTGCCACACTCTCTATAGAACATGATCTATACCCTTTCTATAATCTCTTTTCCGAACAGACCGTAAGGTTTAAAATAAAGGACAAGCAGTGCTATCAGATACGGAAAAAACGTCTGAATTCCCCCACCCACATAGGGTCCTATGAAGACCTCGGCCAGATTCTCCCCGGCCCCTACGACAAGGCCGGCGATAATGACTCCCATAATGCTGTCAAGTCCGCCGATAATAAGGACCGGCAGGGCCTTCAGCGCAATGTACGAGATGCTGAACTGGACCCCCATGCGAGTTCCCCAGGCAATACCAGCCACCACGGCCACAATGCCGGCAATGACCCAGGTCACGACCCAGGCTTTCAGTAGAGGAATACCGACGGAAAGGGCCGCCTCGTGATCATCTGACACGGCCCGAAGTGCTCGGCCGGTCCTTGTCTTATGGAAAAACCATACGAGGATGAACACTAAAATGCCGGCAACACCTCCAAAAGTAAGATCAAAGGTGTTCAGAAAAAGACCTCCTATTGTGAAAGGGATATCCGGAATCCCCAGATTGAGTCCCTTTGCCTGTGTTCCCCATATGGACTGACCGAGACCCTGTATCATGTAAGCCAGCCCGAAGGTTGCCATGAAGAGCATGATCGGAGGCCGAGCAACCAGGGGCTTCAGAATAATGAATACGGTGCCATAGGCCAAAATGGTCATAATGGCGATCGTACAGAGGAGGGCCAACCAAAGGGGAAAATTGAGTTCCAGAAACCCGACCAGGGCAAGACCGGCCAGAAGGCTCATATCTCCCTGGGCCATGTTGAAGACATCAGATGCCTTGAAGATAAGAGCAAAGCCAAGGGCAACCAGAGAATACATGATTCCCACCAAAAGACCGGTAACCAATACCTCTAAGAAAAAGGCCATATAAACACTCCTTGCGTTACTCTGTCAGTTCAAGGTATATCTCTACTGAAAAATATCCCCCGATTGTTACGCTACACCACGTAAACTCAAAATACGAATATCGAATTTCGAAACAATACCAAATGACCAAAATCCCAATGACCAAAACCCTTGTGTTCCCTTCGCCTATATAGAATATAACTAGCCTCTTCGTACCCCCTCTTTAAATATTGGAAAATTTGAACTTCGAATTTGTTTCGAATTTCGGATTTAGAATTTCGGATTTTTATTAATTTACTATCCTCCCGCCTCACCCAGGTATGCCTTAATCACCTTGGCGTTTGCCTTAATCTCATCCGGGGTCCCTTCGGCGATTTTTTCGCCGAAATCCAGTACCACGATCCGGTCACAGATATCCATAACCACCCCCATGTCATGCTCGATAAGGGCGATGGTGTAACCTAATTCTTCATTGGCATCCAGAACGAACCTGGCGATGTCCTCCTTTTCTTCCAGGTTCATACCTGCCATGGGCTCATCTAACAGAAGAAGCTTTGGCTCAGCGGCCAGGGCCCTTGCAAGTTCCACCCTTTTTCTGAGACCGTAAGGGAGCATGCTGGCCGGTGTCCGGCGGATATTTTCTATCTGAAGAAAGTCGATGATCCGCTCCACGGCCCTCCTGTGTTCAATTTCCTCTTTCTGGCTGAACCCCCAGTAGAAAGCCTGGGAAAAGATATTGGAATGCATCTTCATTGTCCGACCCATCATGATATTTCCGAGGGCCGACATACCGCTGAAGATTGCCAGATTCTGAAATGTCCTGGCGATTCCCTTGGCCGCAATCTGGTTCGGTTTCATCTTTTTGGACAGTTCATCGCCTTCAAAGATAACGCGGCCCGTATCGGGTTTATAGAATCCATTGATAATGTTAAGCATGGTGGTCTTTCCGGCTCCGTTGGGACCGATGATGGCCATGATCTCGCCGGGGTACACCTCCAGGCTGACGTCATTCAGGGCCTGCAGGCCACCGAATGCGATGCTGATATTTTCCGCACGAAGTATGGGTTCCTTTTTTTCATCCATGGCTTACCTGCTCTAATAAAAGTATTAATTGAAATGTCATTGCGAGTGAAACGAAGCAATCTCTTCAAACAAAGGGACTGCTTCGTCCCCCGGCTTGGCCGGGGGCCTCGCAGTGACAGAGGAATCAAAACGTATCGACATCGCTGACCTTAAGGTTGGCCTTCATAGTAGTTGTCCGGCCGTCTTCGTAAGTAAATGTCGCTTCCACATCCACATCGTCCTGGCCCGGCGTGTAAAGGGCCTCTATAAGGTTGCCATATTTTTCTGCCACGAACTTCCTCCTCACTTTCCGGGTGCGTGTGATTTCACCGTCATCAGGGTTCAGTTCCTTGTGAAACAGGAGGTACCGTTTGATCTGGGAATTCCTGAGTCTGGGATCCTCGCTCAGGCTCTTGTTGACCTTAAGGATCTCTTCTTTAATGAGTTCATAGACCGGCGGCTTCTGGGCAAGATCCGTATAACTTGTAAAGCCGATATGCCGTCTTTCAGCCCAGTTTGCCACGGCACCGTAATCTATATCAACAAACACGGCCACAAAATCCCTATCCATTCCGTGGGCCACGGACTCTTTGATATACGGGCTGAATTTGAGCTTGTTTTCTATATATTTGGGCGCAAACATGGTTCCGTCTTTCAATTTACTTACATCCTTTGCCCTGTCGATGATCTTGAGATGACCTCGTTCCGTCATATAACCGGCATCGCCGGAGTGAAGCCACCCGTCCTCAAGGGTCTCGGCCGTGGCCTCCGGGTTTTTAAAATAACCGGTAAAATTGCCCGGGCTCTTGTACAGGACTTCACCATTGTCAGCAATTTTTATCTCAACCCCCGGCGCCGGAGGCCCCACGCTCTCGTTGTCGATATCACCGTCCTTTTGCATGGATATATAGGCGGTGCTCTCGGTCATGCCATAGAGCTGCTTCAGGTTGATCCCAAGGGACCTGTAGAACTCGAATATCTCCGGGCCGATGGCCTCGCCGGCCGTATAGGCGACCTTTATCTTGCTCATGCCGAGGTTGTCCACTAAGGGTGCGTAGATGATAAAATCACCTATCTTATAGAGAATATTGTCAAGGATCGGTACGGATTCATTGGCGATCCTCTTTTTTTCAACCCGGTTGGCCACCTCCATGAAAAAGGCAAATGCCTTCCGTTTAATCCAGGCGGAATCCTCAATCTTGATCATGATTTGGGTTAGGATATTCTCCCAGATACGGGGAGGCGCAAAGATATGGGTGGGTCCGATCTCCTTCTGGTCATGGACTATTGTGGAGGTGCTTTCCGGGCAGTTAACGGTAAATCCGGAGGTCAGGGCCTGTCCGTAAGAGAAAATGTGGTCCCCGATCCAGGCCATGGGAAGATAGGCCATGACATTTTCCTTTTCATCCAGATTGTCCCATTCAAGAAAACCCCGGGAACATTCTGCAATTTTGCGGTGAGTCAGCATGACGCCTTTTGGATTACCGGTCGTTCCCGAGGTGTATGAAATAATGGACATGTCGTCGGGCTTTACATCATTGACTGCATTCATGAAATATTCGGGGTTTTCTTTGCCCAACTTCCGGCCCATTTCCTGGACCTGGGTAAAAGCGATGAGCCAGTCATACTTATACTTTTGAAGTCCTCTGGGATCATCATAGATGATATATTCCAGCCTGGGGATCTCATCTTTCAGGACCATGAGCTTATCGGTCTGCTCCTGATCCTCTGCTAACGCGAACTTACACTCGGAATGATCCACAATATAGTGAAGTTCCTTATGTATGGCGTCCTGGAAAAGGGGAACGGGCACGCCCCCCAAGCACTGGCAGCCGGCCAAGCCCCAGTAAAGCTGGGGCCTGTTATCACCGATAATGGCCATCTTATCATCCTTTTTAAACCCCAGGGCTGCCAATCCCAGGGCAAAATCCCTCGTCTGGTCAAGGTAGTCCTGCCATGAA
>Ga0307419_10001210_pt1 | contig 13380 bp, 12 predicted proteins | sample SalMarWE160230MG_2_FD_202512 | JGI IMG/M metagenome (GOLD analysis project Ga0307419, IMG submission 202512) | Salt marsh sediment microbial communities from the Plum Island Ecosystem LTER, Massachusetts, United States - WE1602-30 | ecosystem: Environmental > Aquatic > Marine > Intertidal zone... | reverse complement strand
TCTTAAACCACCAGGACTTTCTAAAGCAAATAGCAGAGGGTTCTTTTTCATTTGAAAGCGCTGCTGTGGACTGGTATAAAACGATATATTGCCCCTTAATTGCAATTATTGAAAATGCGCATCTCATTGAATCCTTTCCTAACCGGACAGCTGCGGACCTTTATACATATATTACCTTTCACCAATGGGAAAGGAGCGCGGTACGAAAATACGGCAGCGGGATTGATCAACTCATTTCTAAAAATATGGAGGGTTTTCGAAAAAAAATGTCTGATAAAAAAGAACTCGAATATCCGGAGATGCAGCGGGAGATAACAGTGTTTATCCTGATGAATATTTCGGGGAAAAAAGTGAATCGAATAATCGAAAAACTGTACGCACTTGAGGAAGTCAGAGAGGTCCATTCTGTTCATGGTAATGTGGATGCCCTTGCAAAAATTGTTTTGACACGGGATCTGATCTCTTCGGATGCGGAGACAATTTGGAATTTTGTCAATAATAAGGTGGGGCAGATCACAGGAATAGAAAGCACTCAGACCCTCATCCCCGGTTTTTCGAAAATAAAATAGAGGTTCACCCCTGCAATAAAGGGGGACCCTTTGATATCTTGATATATAACGTTGTTAGGGAACAATATGAACCGAGAAAAAATTAAAAAATTGATTCTGTTTCTTTGTGTTTCTCTTCTGATTTCGGTAAGCTTCTCCGCAACGGAATTTCAACCTAAAGATATGGAAAAAACGGCATCTGTTTTTTCACTCAGTGATAAATAATTCTTGGAGCTTGAATGTGAAAATATGTTATAATGCAAAAAATTCTTAAAGATACATATATCGGAGCAAATAAATGAAACAATTTAAGATAGTTGTTGAAAAACACCCTGATACATATGTTGCTTATCCACTCGGAATGAAAGGAGTGGTGGTCGCTCAGGGAGACACCTATGAAGCCGCATTGGCTGATGTCAAATCAGCAATACAATTTCATTGTGAGACCTTTGGCCTCGATCAAATCGAAGTTGACCCTCCCATTCTGGAAGCTTTTATCGCAGAAACCAAGGTGGCTGTTTGATGCCAAAATTTCCTGTTGATGCTCCTATCAGGAAGGTTATGAGAGCATTAGAAATCCTTGACTTCAAAGTTATTCGCGAGGGAAACCATATTGCGATGTTAAAAGAAGATCCTGATGGGAAGCGAACACCCCTGACAATACCCAATCACCCCACAATCAGAAAATCAACTTTACGAACCATTCTTACCCAAACAAGAATACCCAGAGATGAATTTTTGAAAGCTTATTATTCTTAAATCTTTATTCTTTTCGTATCCACATCCCGGGTGCTTGATCCTACTCTTGGCTATCAAAGTTAGGCAAAGTTTGGCTGTAGGAAGCAAATTTTCGTAACTTACATTCCTTTTCTGTTTTTCTTGAGATTTTGATTTCTACAAAAGTTATCTTATGTTAAATTATATAAACCTAACTTACAGACGGATCATCACCAGTAGGTAAAGTTCGATCTTTTCCCTAAATGAAAGTGAGGTGATTTAATGCTCAAGGTAAAAGATATTATGACAAAAGACCTGATCACTGTCTCGCCTGAGACCGAGATTGCTCATGCTGCAAAGCTTCTTTTAGAAAAACGTATCAACGGCGTTCCAGTGGTGGAGAAAGGAGGGAAAATGGTGGGAATCCTTTGCCAGAGTGACCTGATCACTCAGCAAAAAAGATTTCCAATACCCTCTGTTTTTACTCTTTTGGATGGGATTATTTCCTTGACCTCTATGAAGCATATCGAAAAGGAGGCTCAGAAGATCTCAGCTACTACTGTGGAACATGCCATGACTCCAAATCCGTTTACTGTCTCGCCTGAGATGAGTATTGAGGAGGTAGCCACTATCATGGTTGACAAAAAATTCCACACCCTGCCCGTCGTTGATAAGGAGAAATTAGTTGGGATTGTAGGAAAGGAAGATATCTTGAAAACACTCATGTCCGGGTTAAAAGTAAAATAGAGGAGTCAAAACTGTTCTTGCCTCATACCTAGGTGAGCATGCATTCGTGGTTAAAATTATAGATAAGGGAAGGTTAAAGCAGAACCAGCAAGAGGATGCGATAGAACTCTGCCCGAAAAAGATTTAAGCCTGCAAAAAGCAACCCAAAAAAGAGGGCAATCTCCGTCCAAGCTGGCCCAATGACCCAGACTGGCCCCCAGGGTATATCTGCCCAGAATCGAGTCGAGGAGGTAGCTAAGCTGTGGGATCTAGAGATAGCATACCTAACTTTTGACTGCAGCGGGAAAACTCAATCGGCTCTGGATGCGGCATCGATGAGAACGAATGCAACACAGCATGGCTCATCCCCACGGTTCACCCACGCATGATTGGTCCCACGCTGCACAATAACATCCCCCGTGTTTAGGTGCACCTCTGAATCGTCGAGCAGCATATCGATCTCGCCGGCTAAAACCAGGGCATAGTCAATGCTCTTCGTCGCGTGCATGGCAGGGTGCCGAGGTTTTTCTCCCGCCTTCGAAATACTATGCAGACCCATCTCCTTGATCATTTCCTCGTTGCTCACAACTCTTCCCACCTCTTTCTCCGGCGGGAATTCAACGATACGAAAAATTGACCCGTTTTGGGGCGGCGCCACGCCGATTTCACGGCACCCCTCATCGGTAATACCGGATATGTTGGCGGGCGTGGAGTCCGTGATCCAAAGCAAAGTGGAGTGAACCCCGCTGGCCTGACGGAACCTGACGTTACTGGCCTCACCATCCATAAGCAGGACGGACTTGCCATTTTCATTATGACCTGTGACGACACGACGAATTTTCAAAGCCATACTCACCTCTATATTGTAAAATAATAAGATAAAAAAAGTTTACGGTAATCTCTGCAAATTATTGCACACTATACGGCATATCACAGCTTGCACCTTCATACAACAAGACATTCCAAGTAACACAGAGGATAGTGAACTTTCTCCTTCAACGCAGCTTCCCAATCTTTGCCAATTCGTCTGCAACGCTTGCGAGCCCCAGTTCGTTTAGACCCACTCTCTTTGGAAAACTCGTTTTCCTGTCCCAACCATGGATATCATAATATTCATCAAGCATTCTGTTCCATTTATCTGCATCAATTCTCCAGCCAGCGAGCCTGCCCGTTGGGATAGGTTCATTCATATCCCTAGGAGTTGGCATGTCGTCTTTACGGTCGAAATTCGTATGTCTTAAATTAAATGCTTTCTCCAGATTGAGCTGCCTAATGCTCAGCAGTTCCGCATCCTCAATGCTCGTCTCCCATCCAGTGGCTGCAGAGTATAATTCAACAATCTCTGGAAGCCCTATCGACTCATGATTGAGCCAGGTGGTATTGTAAAAACACATACCCAAAGAGTTGCACATCCTGGTCAAAATTTCGGTATATTTTACCATTTGCGGCTTACCATCATATTCTTCTGCTTTGTCGTGCCGATCCGTGGATTTGAGACCAAACAATCTCCTCGCTTTTTCAACATCCATATGCAAGTAACTGGAAATAGCAACGGAACCTGTCGTATGGCCACCACCGCGAGTAGAAGTCGTGCACCCCAGGGCCCAGCCATTGGATCCTCTGAGGTTTTCATAAAGGTCTTGATTCTTGATGTGCAAACAATAGTAGCCGCTGTCTCGTCCAATGATAGTAGCGGCCCGAGCACACCCCTCAGCCAAAATACTCCCAAAACCCTCCCGGTACGCTATTTTTCTTATGAGCTCAAGAGCAACGCCTGCATCTCCCCATTCCAATTTGAGGCCATCGGTATCTTTTTCATGGATGATTCCCCTTTGGTAGCATTCCATGGCCCAGCCGATCGCCCCGCCTGCTGCATCAACATCCAAACCGAGCTGGTTACAGTATGCATTGGCTTTGTATGTAAAGGTGGGCTCTGAGATAGCCAATCTGTTCTGGAGTGTTGAGAAGACCTCCCATTGAGAAGACTCGGTTTTAAGGCCTGCATAGGGCCCATCCGTAATGAACATGGTTCGACTGCACCCTCCTATGCCACATCCAGGGAAGCTCACTTGTGATACCCTATACTTATCAGATGATTTTCTAGGGTCTATGGCTTCGGCCATCTCATCTGGTAACCTGGTTTCCTGGAAATTTTTGTAGCAAATACCACAGTTTTCTTGTTTTCCCGGAAGAAGAGAGAGTGTGCCATAGTTTTCAAAAAGGTCAAGGCCTTTCGCGTTTTTAATCATTTTCCTGCACCTGGCAACGGCCTCCATGAAGCGTTTTGGATCCGCTACCTTTGTGCTGCCTGTGCCCTTTGCAGTAATGGCCTTTAAATTCTTAGACCCCATGACCGCGCCTGTTCCGCATCTTCCAAAGGCCCTTCCTTTGTCTTGGATAATGCAGGCGCCCCTTGCCATGTTCTCGCCTGCTGGGCCGATGGACACGGTGTGAAGCGTGTTGTCTGAATGTTTTTCTCGAATCGTGTCACATGTTTCCCATGTTGTCTTTCCCCATAGGTGCGAGGCGTCTCGGATTTGCACTTTGTCATCATAAATGTACAGGTATACAGGTTTATGGGCTCTTCCCTCTATGACGAGTAGATCATAGCCGGCGTACCTGAGCTGTCCGCCGAAATAGCTGTCACTGTGGCCACTTGCCCAGCCGCCTGTCATGGGACCTAACGTGCTCACGCTTATCTTATTCGCACCTGGAGCCGTCGTACCTATCAGCGGTCCTGCACCAAATATGAGCCTATTGACAGGGTCATAGGGCGTCACCCATGGCCTTAACTCGTCATAAAGTATCTTTATGGCAATTCCAGAGGCCCCGACCCAGTCTCTTGCGTACTTTGATGTGGGCTCAGTCCAGATATGTCCATTGCTCAAATTCACGCGCAGGATCATACCCGAATATCCGTACAAAGTGTCATTCCCTCCCATTCTGTGTCCTCCTGAGAAAAGTAAACATCCAGATCGTGTTTACGAATGCTTTTTCATCATCGTATCCTCGGTCCTCACCGGCCCCTTAACGATGAGATTGGTTCAATATTGGTTTAGGATTCGCCGTCAGCGATATGGTACATCTTTTTTCTTCCCGACCGTTCTCAGGTATTCCTCTATTATTTTCCTGAGTTCTTCTTTCTCTTTACACACTTCCATGCAAAGCGGCTCTTGCATTCCCTTGCACCCGTCGCATGGTTTGCTTTGCCCGTCGTCCTCCCCAATGACCAGCACAGAATAGCCGGGACCTTTTTCTTTATCCAAAATCCTAATGCTGGAGACTGAGGGACGGAATACCCCTATGTGGTGATATGAGCACGCAATCTCACACGTCCTACAAGCTCCGCAGGTTGGCATATCGAATATCATTATGAGCCCCTTTCTCATTCAAAACAATTCAGTTAATTTCCATTTACTGGAGGCATAAGAGACGGTGCCCACCGATACGGTATGCTTTTGGGCGGTTAAGACTGTTAACTCTTCGCGAGTCACAAACTGGAGTGCCCCTCCAATACAGTGCTGAACACAAGCGGGCTCCAGGCCGTGCTGGATGCGACTGGTGCATAGATCGCATTTCCCTGCAACGCCTTTGACTTCATTATAAAACATAACGCCGTAAGGGCAGCCATGGATGCAAAGCTTACAGCCAATACATGTGTCTTCATCAACTACGACAATGCCATCCTCCGACCTGGATATGGCGTCCACAGGGCAAAAATAGGCGCAGATCGGATCATCGCACTGAAAACACATCGTCGGGACGAAATCCATATGAAGTTCATTTTCTGCCCATCTGGGCTCAATAGCCATCACCTGGCACCATCTGGACTTTGTGTCAAAGGTGAGGTCGTGTTCCTGTCGACATGCAATCTCACAGGCATGGCAGCGAACACAGTTATCCAGATCTATAAAGAGAACCTTATCCGACATCACTTCTATCCGTTCTTTCGCACTCTGCATAGCTGACACCTGTGCTGAATACTCCCGATTATAGGCGCACAACTCTCGTTGTCCATAATTCGATTGACATTGTTTTTACCACCCCAGTGGCTCGGTACCTGAACGACCCGAGGGTCAATGCCTTCCGTGAGGCAGGCCTTTGCCTCCATGCTTCCCCGAGGTGATTCCACTATGACCGGGTCACCGTCATAAATGCCAAGCTTGTTGGCTGTTGTGGGATTGATGCTCACCAACAGCTCAGACACTATCTCACGCAAGATTGAGATATTGCGCAGTTCAGAATGTCGAAAGACAGGAACCCTTCCACCAGTGGTGATGATAAGGGGATATTCCTTTGCCAACTCAGGGGCGCTGACCGGGCTCTCAGTTGGCTCACGGTAATTGGGCAGGGGGTCGAAACCAAGATCTTTTAGCCGCGCATCATATAATTGGATCTTACGCGAAGGGGTGTTGAACCCACGGGCCTCATACTTTTTGAAGGAGTAGGGGACAGAAATAACACCCACTTTTTTTAACTCTTCAAAGGTCATTCCCGATGGCTCTAATAGGAAATCAAAATATGCCTCGTCAGTTGGGAACATGCGTTCAGCAAAGCCCAATTTTTTGGCCAGTTCATTTAAAATTTTAAAATCTGACCAACATTCACCTATCTGAGTAATCTTTTGTTGCAAATGGAAATTATTAATGGAAGTCTGATCGCTACGTGTAACAGAGCTCCTCTCCATCCAGGTTGCTACAGGTAAAACAATGTCCGCGACTTTGGCCGTTTCGGTCATAAAAAAGTCAGCAACCACAAAGAAATCTAAACTTCTCAACGCATCTATAACCATCCTGGTGTTCGCATAACCAGCGATCATATTACTGCCCTGGCAGTAGATAGCCCTTACCGGATAAGGCTTACTGGTGAGTATGGCTTGCCACACAGCGTGGTTGTGGGCTGAGGGCTGCAAAACACAGGCCTCACCGGCCAAAAGTGGGTATTCCCTGCTTCCCAGCCGCTTTTCATTCTGTTCTTTGGTCAGGTATCCCCGCAGCATCTCTATCGACCGGGGCTGTTCCTTCAACGGCATACCCATCAGGTTGCCACCAGGCACATCAATATTCCCGGTAATAGCGGCGAGCATGGCAATGGCCCGGGAAGTTGAAATGGTATCGGCATTTTGATCGATGGATAAGCATTGGGTAATTGAAGCTGGTTTGGTTGTTGCATACATGACAGCCGACTCCCTGATTTTGCTGCCGGGAACCCAGGTGATCTCTTCTACCTTGCTGGTGTTGTATCGCTCCACCCGAGACATAAGGTCTTTAAAACCGAAACACCATTTATCCACGAATTCCTTGTTATAGAGCTCTTCCTCTATAATCACGTGCAGCATTCCGAGCGCTAAAGCAGCATCCGTACCTGGCCTGATCTGGAGCCACATATCGGCTTTTGAGGCTGCCTCAGAAAAAACAGGATCGACCACGATCATTTTGGCTCCTCGTGATCGTGCTTCCATCATGCCAAGCGCCTTCACCGGCCATGTATTTGTTGGATTGACACCCCATACTAACATACATTGCGTATGATCATATTGAGGGTTTTCAATAGCACTACTCCCAAGGACAAGTATCTCTCCTGTCATTCTGGGGTAAAAGCACTGAGCAATGCCAGGCCCCATCCATTGTTTCCCATAGGCATTGGCAAATCTGTTAATGTAGCGAACCCAGCCCCGGTTTGTGCCTGTGGCCACTACGATGCTGTTTTCTCCATGTTCTTTCTCAATTTCATGAAACCTGTCGGTTATCGTATCTAAAGCCTCGTCCCATGAAATCCTCTGCCATTTACCCTGTCCCCGCTTCCCCACACGTTTCAGAGGGTGGACGAGACGATCAGGGTGATATAACAACTCCTTTGAAGCTAACCCCTTACAGCACAGTGTCCCCTGAGTAACGGCTGAGCTGGGATCACCCTCTACCCTGATCACCTTTCCATCCTTCACATGAACCAATGCATCACATCCCTGATTACAGGTAAAACACTCGCTCTTATAAACTGTCGAGCCCAGTCTTGTATCCCTCTGGACTGTGCGCAGTTTTTCACGCCTTCGCTTAGCAATATGCTGGAATCGCTCCACCTTTTCCAATCTGTTCCCGATCAACCGTTCGGCAAAAACGTGTGCCCTGCATTTCTGGCAAAGTTCAAAATCGCCGAAGTATTTTTCTTGGCCTTGCTCTTTAGCCCTTTTCAAAACTATCCTAAGGGTTTTCGGGGAAAGAAAGGGTTGCCCACACCGTTTACAACAACCCTGTTCAAACTTCATAATTCGATTCCTCTCTCCATAGATGTCAATTCGGTGAATTGAATTCGTAGTGAGGCATAGTAAGTGCTCACGATAAACCTATCCCCTTTCGAAACTACCGCGGGATAATCTACATGCTTCAATATAATGAGAGTTAAAAAAATTGCTTATCAAGTGATCTTTCTTTGCGAAATTTAGGTCCTATATACTATACAGCTTTATATGCGCCCACTTGCAACTGCCGCATTTCAGTGAATTGCCTATATTTTGCGCTAAACCAACTTCAAAATGCTGTTTTCTTTACATCTCATTTCAGTGGTTTTCTCACGAATAATTATCAGGCCTTCACTCTGAAACATTAGAATCTCGTTGTGTCGAACGAGCATAGCCCGTGGTCTAATAAAAACCATTTATAAGTACTATCGGGTGCGCATCTGGCAGTCTCCATCGCACACGAATATCAAATCTCTTAGCTTTAAGACATCAGTCCTGGCAGCCAGAGTGCCAGTTCTGGAAAAATAAAAATCAATGCCATGGTTATCAAATCGAGGCCAAGAAAAGGCAAGGCAGCCTTATAGATATCCACGATTGTAGTATCAATTGGGGCTACCCCCTTCATTACAAAAAGGCAAAGGCCAAAGGGTGGTGAAGTAGTCGCCATCTCTATGTTCAGGAGAAAAATTACTGCGAACCACACTGTGTCAAAGTGGAGAGACATGATAACTGGTACAAATATCGGTAGGCTAACCATCATAATGGAGACCGGTTCCATAAAGGCACCGAGGAAAAATAAGATTATCTGCATAAGGAAAAGGATAATGATTGGGGGGAGGGGCAGTTCTGTAGCAAATTTCACTATCCCAGCACTGGCTCCGCTGTATGCCAGAATTTGGCTGAAGGCTGTTGCCCCTGCTATGATGAGTAATACCATGCCTGTAATCGAAAGCGTACCGATAATTGATTTCTTCAATATATCCCAGTTCATAGCTCTATAGCCGAAGGCCAAAACGAAGGAGCCCAAGGCTCCAGTGGCTGCTGCTTCAGATGGCGTGGCAATGCCAAGGAAGACAATCCCAATGACAAGAAAGATGACGACCCCCACTGGCAGTATATGCTTCAAGGCAATAGATAGCTTTTCATATAATGGTATACTGGCTACCTCGTAAGCAGGCGCAATGGAGGGATCGAGCCAACACCTGGTGATGATGTAAACACTATAAGTGACTGCCATTATTATCCCGGGAATGATAATAGCGATCAAAATCTTTCCAATGGAAATTTCGCCTATAGCACCCAAGAGGACTGCCAGGGCACTGGGAGGAATCATCAGAGCAAGGCCACCGCTGCCCAGGATAGGGCCCAGGCTCATAGGCTTCTTATAGCCCTTTTCTACCATTGTCGGCGTCAGTGTAGACCCAAGCATTGCTGTAGAAGCCAATGAAGTGCCCGTTAATGTAGAAAACAAAGCCCCTGAAGCGACCGCGAGCAAAGCTAATCTGCCCGGCAAGCGGCCCATGAATTTATCTAGGGCCTTTATCAAGATTGGTGCTATCCCCGAATGAAACAGTACTTCTCCCATGAGGATAAATAGAGGAGCCGGGAGCAAGACAAAAGTATTCAAAGTGCTATACATCGAGCTAATCAGCTGCTCTATCCCGGCCGTGCCACCGAAAAAGACATACATTCCCACTATATTAATAAGCAGGAAGCAAAAAGCTATCGGCATCCCCGTAATCATCAGGAACATCAAACTAATGAATATGAGTAATAGTACGAACGGCCATTCCATCGCTATCTAGTCCAAAAACTGTGTTTACGTTCTTTACCAAATCACTCTTTCTTATCTGCTGCTGTCGTCCAACTTTTCATATAGCCATAGGCCCTTCTCACAAACTGAACAAAGAGCAAGAAGCTACCCACAAAGATTACGGCGATAATAAGAGATTTCGGCATCATTAGCGGGGTGGGGGTAAAGTGACCAACGTAATAGAGCGTGGCCTTTACCCCAAAATAAGTAAGGATAAAACAGATGATAGCGCCAGCAAAGAAGGTTATTGCATTTAATAGACACTGATTTTTCGGGCTGAGCCGGCTTAACAGTAAGTCCATTCTTACATGCGCATCACGTTTTAAAACCCAGGCAGCCACCAGAAAGGGTATATAAACTATGCCATATCCAGCGATCTCTGTGACCCAAATAGTTGGGTGACGAAAGAAGTATCTGAGAATGACCTCCATACTCACGCTTATCATCAGAAAAATGACGATAATACCAGCGATGATTGCAGTAATATCTAGAATTCGGTCAAAAATTTTGATGACCTTCGGTATCAGCTTCATTTCCACACCAATCCCTCGATGGGTCTCTGCGTAATACTATCCAAGGAAAAAGCTTTGCTTAAAGTTCTCTATGGAGAAACATAACGGCCTCTCTCAACAACTCGATCATCATACGCTGCCATATAACATGCAGATACTTTGGTTCCCCAGTCAATAACCACCCCTAGAAAGAGTTACTTGATGGTAACCCAAGTAAAGGGGGCAATCCGTCACCATAACGATTCTTGATCCGATTTTTTATGTTTGTATAATTGCCAGCGCACATACTGTATCATCTGTTTTTCATCAAGACCGATTGTGCTGACACAATAACCTTTTGCACAAAAGTGTCCAGGCCAATACCGCTTTTTTAGCTCATGATGTGTATCGAAAACCTTGATAGCACTTTTGCCCTTCAAAACGCGATGGCTTCTGAGATTGGATACTTCGGTGGAATTGCAAGAAGAAGATGGATATGGCCTATCTGGACATTTCCCTCCAAAATCTCTCTAGTTCGCCACTCACAGAGCAGGCACATCATTTCTCGGAGCGATCTGCCTATTTCTCCACTCAAAATCCTGAATCGATACTTTGTGCATCATGCAACGTGGTATTTGTATTGTCAGATGGCATGTGCTCGTTTTTTGAATTATTTCATAGAATACCTCCTTTTGATTCTAAGGGTGACCATCCTAAAAAACCTTATGGAGGTATTCTTTTTTCGTAAAACTCTACCTTATCCACATAGCATAGGTAGACCACCAGCTCGGCTGATGGCCTACCTATTACTTAAAGCAGAAGCACTCTAAATATTAAAAGATTTACAAGACACTGACAAAATTAGTTTACTTTGATATTCGTTCCTTTAATTCAGAGATAGCTTCAGCCCGGTTGGGGAATCTATTTTGTAAATAATTCCATGTTCCCTCTTCTGCAGCTTTATGATACCATTTGGCAACATTCGGTGAGAAGGTGAGAATCTTTGCTCCTGCAGCCTCCGCCTTCCTAAATGCCTCAGCCCTTTTTCCTTTTTCCCACGGCGTGTACTTCTTCTCGTATTCAGCCATTGAATTTATTATTAGCTCTTGCAGGTGCTTTGGTATCCGATTCCAGGAATCAGGATTGCATACTAAAGCTGTAGTAATGATATATACTCCATGCCCGGTGACAAACTTACTTACATCCACTAGACCGAAAGCAACACCATAGTATAATCCCGTAGTGATCCCATCAACTACACCTCGCTCCAAAGCGCTATAATAGTCTCCCATCGTCACAGTGACAGGAATAGCCCCTAACTCTTTATAGAAACCATGAAATCCCGTACTCCCTCCAAGCTTGAGACCAACAAAATCTTCTGGCTTCTCAACCCGTTTGTTCAAGAACATGAAAAAACCAGCTCGCTCTGTAGCCTGCACTCTCCCGAGATATACTAACCCACCCTTTTTGTACATCTCCCCTATGTATTCATAAATGCCGTTTTCTCGCTCTTCCCATGCAGTGTAATCTGAGAGCTTGGCAGCGTCAGCCAAAGGCACTAAACTTTCGAAAAAGGCCGGGGGAATGGTAGCTATATCGATGGTGCCCTTCTTCACGGCCACACCCAGATCAAAGGGCTTGATTGTCTCAGGGCCGCCACGAACTTTGATGAAAAGTTCACCCTTTGCCTGTTCATTAACTTTATCAATAAACTCCTTCTTAAAGAATTTATAACCAGTTTCATGAGCCAAGTTCACATACGAAACAAGATTAAGGGTTATCGGCCCAGAAGATTTTCCGAATGCAGCGCCAGGCGCCAAAGTTATGAAGACTGAGGCCATAACCAGAGCAGTTGCGAAAGTAACTAACATTTTTCTTTTTTTCATCATACCCTCCTTTTATTGATCTCTTGTGTTTTAAATTATCTAGCAATCAAGCAAACATCCTATTATCTCGTCTATCACCTCCTTCTATGACAAAAAGTGGCGATTTTCGACTGGTTATGCAAATGTCTCAATACTCCCGTACTCGGCGAGCGATAAGTACAACTCGTCGAGGCCGAAAATCGCCATTCCTGAGCCAAGGTAAACTCGCCAACAGGTATCAGCCCCGTCTAACAAGTGCGAGGGCTCTAATCGGACCGGCACTCGAATTTTTCAAGAGCAAGGGTGCACAGATAAAAGTGAACATACGGTCTTCCGGGAGTTTGTCTAAGTTCGTTAGGTTCTCAATATGGTAGGCCGGCCTTTTCCTCATCAACATGTGCGTTGCCCGATCGCGGGCGTGATCAACAGTTGAAGCATCAACACCAAAAACTAATATCCCCTGATCGAGCATCCACTCTACCGCATCCACTCTGATTTCAAGATAGTGACTCCAATAGTCGTCAGTCTGGTAATATTCCGATGCACCTGTGCGAAAAAGAATGTATCTAAGGTCTCTTGCCTTTAAACCAATACGTTCCAGATTCTCCTTTACCTCGTCTGCTGTTACAGAATCTCCAGGACTTTTATATGAAAAGTCCTGTACGACAGCGTTCCCAACCATTATCTCTCGAGGCATCTGGTCAATGCCAGTCCCGTTAGGGTTAAAGTGAAGTGGTGCATCAATATGAGTCCCTGCGTGATCTCCCATCACGAGGATGTTTGACTGGTGGGAAATAGCACTGTCTGGTCTTACGGTTTCCTTGTGCCCCCGGTAAACGCCCAGATATGTCTTAGGGATCGCCGGGAATACCGGCATATTGGTATGAATGGGCCTGGTAAGGTCGATAACATCGCAGCCTTCAAACATACTGATTCTTATCTCCTTTCCTCAATTTATAGTATCCGATCCGCACATTTGTCT